>Ga0209347_1003491_pt1 | contig 18178 bp, 20 predicted proteins | sample AutmiccommuBRH23_FD_187382 | JGI IMG/M metagenome (GOLD analysis project Ga0209347, IMG submission 187382) | Deep subsurface microbial communities from Mt. Terri, Switzerland - Autotrophic microbial communities BRH/23 (SPAdes) (version 2) | ecosystem: Environmental > Aquatic > Deep subsurface >...
ATGCGGATCGGCAGCCTCCCGGCTGCCGATCCGCTGCGTGACGCGGTGGGGGACGTGGTCTTGCTCATCTGGGTGTGCTGGTCTCCACGGGGACAGGTCAGCGGCGGCCGCGCCGGCGGATGAGCGCCGTCACGACCACCAGGGCCACCACGGCGGCGACGACGGCGCCGACCCGCTCGACCCGCAGATCACCGTCGGGCGTGTGCGTCGCCTCGTTGAGCTTGAGCTTGAGGCTCTGGGCTTGACGCTCGGCGATGACCTTGGGCTGGGCGCGGTAGGCCAGCTCGTTGACGGTCCCCTCGAGGCGCGCCCGGGCTGCCTCGATGTCCCTCTCGATGCGTGCGGTCTCAGTCATGACGATTCCTTTCGGCAGGCTGCTGTCGACTCTAGTCGGGGCTTCGCCAAGGAGGGGTCAGACGGCGAGACCGAGGTCGCGTCGAAGCTTGGCGACGTGTCCCGTCGCCTTGACGTTGTAGAGCGCATGGACGATGACCCCGTCCGCGTCGATGACGAAGGTGGACCGGATGACCCCCTCGACCGTCTTGCCGTACAGCTTCTTCTCGCCGTACGCCCCGTAGGCGCGATGCACCTCGAGCGACTCGTCCGAGAGGAGCGGGATGGTCAGTGCGTCACGCTCACGGAACTTCGCGAGCCTGCCCGGCTCGTCCTTGCTGATGCCGAGGACCTCGTAGCCGTCACGTCGCAGCGACTCCAGCGACTCACTGAAGTCACACGCCTGCGTGGTGCAGCCCGGTGTCATGGCCGCCGGGTAGAAGTACACGATCGCCTTGCGACCGCGGAAGTCGCTGAGGCGGACGGTCGCACCGGTGTCGTCGGGCAGGGTGAAGTCGGGGGCTTGGTCACCGGGCTGGAGTCGGTCGCTCACGGGTCTCCTTCGTCGATCGTTCACGAGAGTGCGGACGGCGGGACTCGAACCCGCACGCCGAGGCACAGGAACCTAAATCCTGCGTGTCTGCCAGTTCCACCACGTCCGCCTGGGCGGCCCTCCATGCGGAGAACCGCGGCCCAGCCTAGTTGCCTACCCTGACGACATGCGGCAACTGGTGAGCACGGGCAGTGCTTGGGAACGACACGTCGGCTACTCGCGCGCGGTGCGGGTCGGCGACACGATCCACGTCGCGGGAACGACCGCGGTCCGGGACGGAGCGGTCGTCGGGGTCGGTGATGCCTACCTGCAGACGAAGGCTGTTCTCGAGATCATCGCCGCCGCCCTCGCGGAGCTCGGCGCCTCCCCGGTGGACGTGGTGCGGACCAGGATCTTCGTCACCGACATCACGCGCTGGGAGGAGATCGGCCGCGCCCACGGGGAGGTCTTCGGAGCGGCCCGACCGGCCGCGACCATGGTGCAGGTCTCCGCGTTGATCGACCCGGCACTCCTCGTCGAGATCGAGGCGGACGCGGTCGTCGGTCAGGCGGGCTCCTAGTTCCACCCGCCACGACGTGCGGGGGGTCGCCCCACCGTGCCGATCATGCTGGGCTCTGGGCCGGCCACGTGCTGTTGTCCCACCGCGCCGCGCGTTGTCCTGTCCGCGCGTCCCCTGTCTGCAGTCCTCGCCGCCCCGCTCAGAAGGGTGGCGGGTCGTCCGGTGACCGACGTGGATCGCAGTGCGGGGGTGTGTCGTCCAAGGCCTCACGGTAGTTCTTGGGGTAGGTCGTGCGCTCCCTCCCCGCCACGGTCGTCCAGCGCAGTCCGCGAGTCAGCTCATGATCTGCCGTGGGGGTGCACGTCCAGTACCGCGCGGTCTTGAGGTTGTGGTGCTGCCGGTCCAGAGGTCCAGCATTGGTCGTCGAGGTCTCACCCTCCGGGTATGGCACGTGGTGGTCGATGTCGCATCGGCGAGCCGGGACCAGACAGCCCGGCGCACGGCAGTGCCCGTCGAGCGCGCGAACCTGCTCGGTCATGGCCGGAGTGGGTCGATACCGGTCCGTGCCGAGCTTGAGGGCCTGGCCGGTCAGTGCGTCGACGGCGAGCCATCGCCATTGCGACCCTTCGGCAGTGATGATCTCGCGTGCGTGCCGCGCGGTGACCCACCCATGGCCGGGCATCTCGCAGGCCGCGTCACTCGCGCCGGTGGCGACCTCGAAGGGAACGACGATCCACACGTGGGCCGGTGGAGCCGCGGGTGCGCAGGCACAGGGACCCGCCTGGGACGCCTCCGCGGTGCCGTCGACCGAAGCGGTGCCGTCGACCAAAGCGGCGCCGATCGGCACAGCTGCACCGGGGAGGCAGGGAGCGCAGTCGGCTTCGGCGAGCCACGGAGGAGGGGTGCCAGGATTCGCAGCAAGGTCAGGAGTCGCAGCAAGGTCAGGAGTCGCGCCGGTGACAGGGGCCCGAAGCGAGCTCAGTGGGGACAGCCGGCGGTCCGTCGAGGAAGGAGTTCGTCATCCGTGAGTGCTGGGAGCACGGCCCGTAGGTGTGCCCCAGGAGTGCGTCGGTGGCGAGGTCCGAACGGAGCTGGGCGAAGGTGCGCGGATCGCCCGCCGCACGCAGGGCACGGGCCAGGGCCTCCAGCCGCTCCATTATCGCGACGGTCCGCTCTGCGCTGGTGGTGATCGAGAGCAGGCCCGTGCCGTGCTCGGTCAGCTCGCCGTGGGCGCTGCGGGCGGCCAACGCGTTCCGTCGGCTGCGTGTCGCGTTCTCGCCGGCTGAGGAGGCGACCAGGCGTCGCAGCCGGCGCGTGATGACCTGGTGAGTGGGACGGGACCCGTCCGGCATCGGAGCCAGGACACGCTCGGTGATCGTCGCGATCGCGTCATCCGCAAGCTCCCGGGTCGCCCCGGCGATCAGAGCGGCATGCAGCAGCGAGACGGAGCCGGCGGCGAGTCGATCCAGCAGTGGTCGGTGCCGACGCGGCGCCGCCGCGAGCTCCAGTCGACGGCGCACCTCGAACGCCGGCACCGGCGTCGCGAGTGCGACCTCCTGGACGACGAGCTGCTCGACGCTGACGCTGGCCTCGGCCGGGCTCTCCCGCGGCAGGCCATCGGGTAGCTGGGCCTGGTGCGCGGCATGAGCCTGCTCGAGAACCGTGTGGAGGGCGCCGTAGACCTCCATCAGCTCGGCGTCGAGACGCGCCCTGCGCTCCTCCAGAGCCTCGATCTGCGCCACCAGGGCGCCGGCCGCCTGTTCGAGCGTGAGGTAGGCGGCAAGCCCCTCGTCCTCTCCCTGGCCCCCGCCCTCGTCCTCTCCCTGGCCCTCTCCCTGGCCCTCTCCCTGGCCCTCTCCCTGGCCCTCTCCTTGGCCCTCTCCCTGGTCGTCGACCCGGTGCCCTGGGCCCGCTCCGTGTCGGTCACCGGCAGGACCGACCCAGAGCTCCGTGACAGGCCCCTTCGGAAACAGGTCGAGCCGGGCCGGCGGGCTCGGCTGCTGGGCGGACTGCCGGACCGTTCCCTCGGGAGTCAACCCGTGGCCCCCGAGTCCACGCCGCAGGGCCAGCTCCAGCGGAGACAGCGGCGCCTCGATGAACGGCATCACGTCCCCTCCCTGACGATGGTCCCAGCCCGGGTCCCAGCCATGCTGGTCCCGACGGCGACGCGCCAGCCACCTCGCGAAGCCATTGTCATCCCATCACAGCAACGCCCTCCGATCAAGACTTCGCAGCACCGGAAAGTGGTTGAAAAGGACTGCAGGAGAGGATGATTCAGCGATACGTTCCTCTATCACGGACCACCGACAGCGCCCTCGACAGACCTCGCGACGGGCTTGGCGACGGGCTTGACGACGGGCTTGGCCCGCACCCCCCTTGCGGGGAACACGGACGGCGTCGGTGAGCGATCAGGCGACCTGCACCGCGATGGTGTGGAGTCCTTCGGCGCCGTTCGGCGCCGGCGGTCGCTCGACGGCGGACTGGAGGTTTCCAGCGCGGTCCCGGGCCCGAACCCGCAGAACGTGGCTCCCGGGTCGCGCGTCCCAGTCGAGGACCCACTGCCGCCACGCGTCGATGCTCGCGTCGGTGGCGAGCCGCGCGGCCGTCCAGGGACCGTCATCGACCTGGACCTCGACCGAGGAGACGCCCCGGTGCTGCGCCCAGGCCACGCCGGCCACCGCGACCCGGCCCGCGGGCACCGTCGCACCCGTTCGAGGCACGTCGATCCGCGAGGACGTCTTGATGGGCCCGTCTGCCGACCAGCCACGCGGCGTCCAGTAGCCGACGTCGTCCGCGAAGGTCGTCACCTTCAGCTCGGTGACCCACTTGCACGCGGACACGTAGCCATAGAGCCCCGGCACGACGAGCCGCACCGGGAAGCCGTGCTCGAAGGGAAGGGGCTCCCCGTTCATCCGCACCGCGAGCAAGGCGTTCCGCTCGTCCGTCAGGGCACCGAGGGGGGTCCCGCACGTCCACCCGTCGGCGCTCGTCTGCAGGACCATGTCCGCGCCCGATCGCGGACCGGCCAGCGCGAGCAGCTCGCGCACGGGCCAGCCGGTCCAGACCGCGTTGCCGACCAGATCCCCGCCGACCCCGTTGGACACGCACGCAAGGGTGACGAGGGCTTCGCGCATCGGCTTGTCCTGCAACGTCGCCCAGTCGAGCTCGACCTCACGGTCCACCAGCCCGGTGACCTTGAGCCGCCAGTCCTCGGCAGTGAGGCGCGGTACGACGATCGCGGTATCGATCCGGTAGAAGTCGTCGTTCGGGACGATGAACGGCGCCGCGCCCGGGACGTCGAGGTCCGCCCCGGCGGGGACGGCGACCGGAGTGGCGCGCGCCGGCTCCCTCGCGATCGCCTCGCGCGACGCCGTGGCGTCGGCGGAGTCGCCACCGAGCCAGCCCCCGACGTATGCCGCTGAGCCGCCTACCACGGCCCCCAGCACGAGCCGTCGGGCGGGGTTCCCGACGTCCGAGGCGGCCGGCTCGCGGTACCCGCGCCCGAGGAACCACAGCCCGACCGCCGTCCCCACGAGGGTCGGCACGCCGTCCGCGGCTGTCGCCTCCGGACGGGAGAGGACGGCCGCGCCGCCGACGGCACCCAGCAACGCAAAAGCGGTGAGGGCCAGCCTCGACCGCCGGGTGGCGAGGACCCCGATGAGCAGGCAGCCCATGGTGAGGACGAGGACGACGCCGACGAGCAGGGCACGCTTGTCATTGGTGCCGAAGGCGGCGATCGCCAGGTCCTTGAGCCACGCGGGCGTCCGGTCGATGAAGGCGCCACTGACAGCTGCGATGGGCGCCGGCTGACCGCTCGTCGCCCCGACCTGCTGCATCAGCGCGGCCAGCAGGGTCGCCAGCCCGACGGTCAGCAAACCGGAGACCAGCCCGCGCGCGGCGGCGAGGGCCCGGCCCCCGGTGCGCGCGGAGGGGTGCGGCGCGGCGCTGCCACGCGGCGGGCTGGTCGAGCTCATGGCCGGAGCAGCTCCCTGAGACGAGGGACCAGCGCCCGGAAGGCCACGTGGCGGTGCGAGACCCCGTTCTTCTCCGCGGGCGAGTACTCGGCGAGGGTCCGCTCCAGCGAGGCGTCGGGCTGGCCGTCCGGGACGAAGATCGGGTCATACCCGAAGCCACCGGTGCCCCGCGGCTCGCGAGCCACCTTGCCGGGGAAGCGCCCGACCTCCACTGCGGACCGACCGTCGGGCAGCACCAGCGCCGCCGCGCAGACGAACGCAGCCCCACGGTGCTCGTCGCGCACGTCGTCCAGCTGGGCGAGGAGCAGCTCCAGGTTGGCGCGGTCGGCACCTGCGCCCTTGCGGCCCGACCAGCGAGCGCTGAAGATCCCCGGGGCGCCGCCGAGCACGTCCACCGCCAGACCCGAGTCGTCCGCGAGCGCCGGGAGCCCGGTCGCCTCGGCTGCCGACTGCGCCTTGAGGACGGCGTTCGTCTCGAACGTGACGCCGTCCTCGACCACGTCCGGGGCGTCGGGGAACTCGTCGAGACCCACGATCTCGAGGTCGAGCTGGGTGCAGACGTCGGCGAGGATCTCGCGCATCTCCTCGACCTTGTGGTGGTTCCGGGTGGCGAGGACGAGCCTGGTCATGACGCGACCCCCTCCGAACCGGAGGCGAGGGCGGCCCGCTGGGCTGCGGTGAGGTCGGCGCACCCCTTGGCCGCGAGCTCCAGCAGGTCGTCGAGGAGGGCGCGGTCGAAGGGCTCGCCCTCCGCGGTGCCCTGCACCTCGATGTAGCGCCCGTCGCCCGTCATCACGACGTTCATGTCCGTCTCCGCGGTCGAGTCCTCGGGGTAGTCGAGGTCGATGACGGCCCGGCCACCGACGATGCCCACGGAGACCGCGGCGACCGAACCGGTCAGCGGCTGGGCCCCCTTGGCGATGAGGCCCCTCGCTCGAGCGTCCTCGATGGCGTCGGCCAGCGCGACGTAGGCGCCGGTGATGGCCGCGGTCCGGGTGCCGCCGTCGGCCTGGAGGACGTCGCAGTCGAGGACGATGGTGTTCTCGCCGAGCGCCTTGGTGTCGATCACGGCGCGCAGGCTGCGGCCGATGAGCCGCGAGATCTCATGGGTCCGGCCGCCGATGCGCCCCTTGACGCTCTCGCGGTCCGAGCGGGTGTTCGTGGCCCGGGGCAGCATGGCGTACTCGGCCGTCACCCACCCCGTTCCCCGACCCTTGAGCCAGCGCGGCACGCCCTCGGTGAAGGAGGCCGCACAGAGCACCCGGGTGCGCCCGAACTCCACGAGGACGCTGCCCTCGGCGTGGTCGAGCCACCCACGGGTGATCCGAACCTCCCGGGTCTCGTCGGGGGCCCGTCCGTCATGTCGTGTCGCAGTCATGCCCCTGAGGCTAGCCATCCCTCAACGGTAGGTCGCCGGTCGTCCACCCAGCCCGGCCCCGCGCCCGAGGTCACGGAGCCGTTGGACCGAGCCCAGCGGCATACGGAATCCCGTCACACGGTGTAGGTGGCACCCGGCTTGGCGAGCTCAACCTCACCCGGCCACACGGCGGCCGCCTGGGCCCGGCACTGCTCGGGGTCGTTCCACGCGGGCAGGTGCGTGAGCATGAGCCGCTGGACGCCACCCGCTCGGACGGCCGCCTCGGCGGCGCGGCTGCCCGACAGGTGGATGCCGCGGACCTCGTCCCGGCCGTCGACGAATGCCGCGTCCGCGAGCACGAGGTCGGCCCCCGTCATGAGCGGGGTCAACGCGTCGCACAGGTCGGTGTCCCCGGTGTAGACGAGCACCCGGCCGTCGGCCTCGACGCGGAAGCCGTAGGCCTCGATCGGGTGCTCCACCCGGACGGGAGTGATCGTGAAGGGCCCCACGACGACAGGCTCCCGATCGGTGAACGTCCGGAAGTCGAAGACCCCCGGGACGTCCTCGATCTCCTCGTTGCCGTACGCGCGGACCAGGTGGTCGCCCGTCCCCTCCGGGCCGTAGGCCGGCAGCCCTTCCCGGCCCGAGCCTCCGGGGACGTACTTGAGCATGACGTAGAGACCGCACAGGTCGATGCAGTGGTCCACGTGGAGGTGGCTGACGAGGACCGCGTCCACCGTCAGCGGGTCGACGTGCCGCTGGAGGTGGCCGAGCGCGCCGTTGCCGAGGTCGAGAACGATGCTCCACGTCCGGCCTTCGTGCTCGCTCCGGACCAGATAGCTCGACGCAGGCGAGTCCGGCCCCGCGAACGATCCGGAGCATCCGACGATGGTGAGGTCCACGAACTGAGCCTAGGTGCCCCGTCCGCCGGGGGCCCGCGACTTGCTCGTCGGGTGTGTCACACGGGCACCCCGCCGACGCACCCCCGGGCGGAGGCGACCCTCAGGCCTCCCCCATGAGCGCCTGGGTCAGCGTCTCCTGGAGCCAGGTGAGGAAGTCGTACCACGCCATCGCGTAGCCGAGCGGGTCGTCGTCTCCCATCACCTCCATCGCCGCGTGGAGCCGGTCCGCATCCTCCTCGGTGCGCATCCCCATCCGCTCGGCGAGGAGGAGACGGACGTCCGTCAGGGCCGTGAGGAAGGCCGGGGCCTGGACGGCATCCAGCTCCACCCGGTCCCCCGATGCGCTGGCGATCCGGTCCATCGCCACGTCGAGGTTCGCGCTCTTGCGCTGCCGCAGTCCCTCCTCCGTCAGGCGCCGGAACTCGACCGCGACGGCATCGTCCCCCCGGTGCGCGTCCGGGAGCAGGCGGTCCAGGGCGGGGTCACGCTCCTGCCCCGGGTGCGCCTCCGCATCGGGCGGGTCGGCCGACGCCCGCGGCTCCTGGTCGTCCTGGCCGAGCGACACGCCCATCGCGGCAACGAGGTCGGCGAAGGCGTCACCGGTGGACTCGACCTCCGGCGAGAGCACGACCCGGGTCTGCTCCATGAGGCCGTGGAGCATGAAGCGCTCGGTCTCGTCGAGGACCGCCACGTAGCGCCCGTCCTCCATCAGGAACGCGCGGGCCATCACTCGTCCCTCTCGAACGTCGCCCAGAGCCCGTAGCCCTGCAGCGACTCGGCGTCGCGCTCCATGGACTCACGCGGCCCGTGGGACACGACCGCGCGACCCTTGGTGTGGACGTCCATCATCAGCTTCTCCGCCTTCGGCCTCGGGTAGCCGAAGTATGTCTCGAAGACCCAGGTGACATAGCTCATGAGGTTGACCGGGTCGTTCCAGACGATGGTCACCCAGGGGACGTCGGGGGCCACCAGGTCATCGGTCCCGGTGACCTCCTCCGTCTCGGGGCTGCGGACCGGCGCAGGAGGCGCGAGGGACAGGCGGGTCGACATCACCCGTCCACCCTATGGCCGCTCTGTGACCGCCCCGAGACGGCGCCGGCAGCCGTCAGGACCGTAGGCTGGCCGGCGTGAGCACCGCACTGCTGACCGACCACTACGAGCTGACCATGGTGCAGGCTGCCCTCGCCTCCGGCGAGGCCCACCGCCGGTGCGTCTTCGAGGCCTTCTCCCGGCGCCTGCCCGACGGTCGACGCTACGGCGTCGTCGGCGGCACCGGACGCTTCCTCGAGGCCCTCGAGCAGTTCCGCTTCGGAGACGACGAGATCCGCTTCCTGGCGGACCAGAACGTGGTCGACGCGAAGACGATCGACTGGCTCGCCGGATACCGGTTCAGCGGGACGATCAGCGGCTACCCCGAGGGTGAGTGCTACTTCCCCTACTCACCCGTCCTCGTCGTCGAGTCGACCTTCGCCGAGGGCGTCCTCCTCGAGACCCTGGTCCTCTCGATCCTCAACCACGACACCGCCATTGCGTCCGCGGCCTCACGGATGACCTCCGCCGCCGGCGACCGACCCTGCATCGAGATGGGGTCGCGCCGCACCCAGGAGGAGTCCGCCGTGGCCGCCGCCCGAGCTGCCTACGTCGCGGGGTTCGAGGCGACGAGCAACCTCGAGGCCGGCCGCCGCTACGGGGTACCCACCGCGGGCACGGCCGCGCACGCCTTCACGCTCCTCTACGACTCGGAGCGGGAGGCGTTCACCGCGCAGGTCCAGTCGCTCGGCAAGGGCACCACCCTGCTCGTCGACACCTACGACGTCAGGACGGCCGTCGACCTCGCCATGGAGATCGCCGGGTCCGAGCTCGGAGCCGTGCGCCTCGACTCCGGCGACCTGCTCATCCAGGCGAAGGAGGTCCGTACGCAGCTCGACGCCGCCGGCAACACCGGGACCCGGATCATCGTCACCTCCGACCTCGACGAGCACGCCATCGCCGCGCTCGCCGCCGGTCCGGTGAGCGGTTACGGCGTGGGCACGGCCCTCGTCACCGGTTCGGGGGCGCCCACGGCGTCGATGGTCTACAAGCTCGTCCAGCGCGAGAACGGCGCCGGCGAGATGGAGAACGTCGCGAAGAAGAGCAAGGACAAGGCCTCCGTCGGGGGGCGGAAGTGGGCGATGCGCCGCCGCAACGCCGGGGGCGTCGCCGAGGCAGAGGTGCTCGGCATCGGCGAGCGTCCCCAGGACGACGGCAACGACCGTCCCCTCATGATCGAGCTGGTCCGCGACGGCGAGGTGGTCGACCACCAGGACATCCACGAGGCCCGGTCCCGGCACGCCGCCGCACGGGCGGAGCTACCGCGCGCCGCCACCCAGCTGTCCCGGGGTGAGCCCGTGATCCCCACGGTCTACGAGGAGGACTGACGATGTCCGACAGCCCAGCCCCGGCTCCGAGCCGCCGCGCGAGCTCGACCCCGAGCTCGACCCTGAGCTCGACCCCGAGCCGACCCGCCGGGCGCCGGCGCGCGCTCATCATCGTCGATGTCCAGAACGACTTCTGCGAGGGCGGCTCCCTCGCGGTGGTCGGTGGCGCCGCCGTCGCGGCCGCGATCGCGGACCACGTCGAGGATCACGCCGGCGACTACGACGCCGTCGTCGCGACGGCCGACTGGCATGTCGACCCGGGCGGACACTTCTCCCCGTCCCCCGACTTCGTCGACTCGTGGCCGGAGCACTGCGTCGCCGACAGTTCTGGCTCGGCGTTCCATCCCGCGCTCGCTCCCGCGCTCGGCTCGGTGCAGGCCGTCTTCCGCAAGGGCGAGCATGCAGCCGCCTACAGCGGGTTCGAGGGGCGCAGCACCGACGCCGACCGGGCGACGCTCGCGGCCTGGCTCGAGGAGCGGGGCGTCTCACAGGTCGATGTCGTCGGCATTGCGACCGACCACTGCGTCCGCGCCACGGCACTCGACGCACGGCGCGAGGGGCTGGAGACGACGGTCCTGCTCGACCTCACCGCTGGCGTCGCCAGAACCACGACTGAAGCAGCCCGCAGGCAGCTCGACGGGGCTGGGGTACGCCTCACGGGGGCGCCGCGGCTGGCCGACTGACGCCGCGCGGTCGTCACCGCAGGACGGTGGACAACGCCCGAGCAGCGCGCTCGAGCCGGGGCCGGGTCGTGACGGGGTCGATGGGCCCGAGCGCGACGACGCCGACCGACGCATCGACGACGCGCTCCGGCTCGCCGGCGTCGGTGGCGGCGGCGAGCACGGGGATCGCCAGACCGTGGGCCCCGGGTTGGATCTCCCCACCCGAGATGACGAGCTCGGACGACCCGGACCGACCCGCGAGGATGGCTCGTCCGGCCGCCCCCAGGTGGAGCGGGTGGCGCGTGCCGGCCCGGTAGGCGACGTGGAAGTCGGTCCACGTGGGTTCGACGACGACGAGGGCGAGCGCCTCGTCGGCCTCCGCGACGGTGAGGTGGGCGGTGGCACCGACGGCGTCGGCGAGCTCCTGGAGGATCGGCCGGGCCTCGGACCGCACGAGGGGCCGCACCGCAGCAGCGAGCCGGCTGACACCGAGGCCGAGCCGGACCCGACCGTTGGGACGCCGGGCGACCAGGTGGTGCGCTTCGAGGGCGGTGACCAGACGGTAGACGACCGGCCGACCGACGTCGAGCTGGGCAGCGAGCTCGGTGATGGTCAGCCCGCCGCCGAGGTCCGGACGGGCGAGCACCTCGAGCAGCCGGATCCCCCGGTCGAGCGTTTTCGAGGTCTCAGGTGCGCGGGTGCCGCGTGGGGGGTGGTCAGCCGCTTCGGCCCGCTCGCTCATCAGCCCTCGGAACGGGCGGGGCCCGGGCTGGGGTTTCCGCTCCCCAGCTGGCCGGCGCCCCGGGACCACGAAAGGGCGTAGATCCCGTCGTCGGCAGCGAGACCGGCCTCTCCGAGCTCGAGTGGCCGGAACGTGTCGACCATGACGGCGAGCTCGTCGAAGTACTCGACGCCGATGGAGCCCTCGGTCGCCCCCGGCTGCGGCCCGTGGGCGTGTCCGCCGGGGTGGACCGAGATCGAGCCGCGCCCGATGCCGGAGCCCTTGCGTGCCTCGTAGTCACCGTCGACGTAGAACATGATCTCGTCGCTGTCCACGTTGGAGTGGTAGTAGGGCACCGGGATGGCGAGCGGGTGGTAGTCAACCTTGCGGGGGACGAAGTTGCACACCACGAAGTTCGTCGCCTCGAAGACCTGGTGCACCGGGGGTGGCTGGTGGACGCGGCCGGTGATGGGCTCGAAGTCCCGGATGTTGAAGACGTACGGATAGAGACAGCCGTCCCAGCCGACGACGTCGAGCGGGTGGAAGGGCAGCGTGTGGACGGTCCCGACCACTCCGCCGGGCCCGTTGCCGCGGTGCTTGATGTAGACGTCGGTCTCGGCTGCCGCGTCCGCGCCGACGTCCTCGGCCAGGAGCGGGCCGGCGGGGCCCCTCAGGTCGCGCTCGCAGTAGGGCGCGTGCTCCAGCAGCTGGCCGTACCTGCTGAGATAGCGCCTCGGCGGGGTGATGTGGCTGTTGGCCTCGATGCAGTAGGCGCGGAGCGGGTCCGCGGCGTCCTCGACCGGGAGCCACCGGTGGGTGGTTGCGCGCGGGAGGATGACGTAGTCGCCCTCGGTGACCTCGAACGCACCGAACACCGTCTCGACGCGGGCGGCGCCGCGCTCGACGTAGACGCACTCGTCACCGATGCCGTTGCGGTACCACGGGCTGGGCCGTCCCGCCACGGCGTAGGAGATCCGGACGTCTCCGTTGCCCAGGACGAGCCGTCGGCCCGTCACGACGTCGGTCGCGGCCACGGTGGCGTCGTCGAAGAGGTCGTGCAGCCTGAGGTGCCGCGGCGTCAGCGGGTGGTTCGGTGCCGTCGACTGGTCGGGGACGTCCCACACTCGAGAGGCGGAGACGGTCGACGGGATGTTGCGGTGGTAGAGGAGGGACGAGTCGGACGAGAAGCCCTCCTCCCCCATCAGCTCCTCGAAGTAGAGCTCGCCGTCGTCGCGGCGGTGTTGGGTGTGCCGCTTCGGCGGGATGTTCCCGGCCGCCCGGTAGTAGGCCATCTCTCCCTCTCGGTCGCTCAGGGACTGGCCGCACGTCCGATTTCCGGACGCCGGTGTCTCTCCATTGACACATTGGAGTACGCTCCCGCTCATGTCAAGGTCGACCGGCTCCCCGCACCAGGCACGGCTCTTCGACCATCTCGTCGACGACGCAGCGGTCTTCCCTCCCGGGCTCGCCCCGACGGATGTGGCCGTTCGCGAGCACCTCGGCCTCCGGGACGGGCCGTATGCCGCTGGGCTCGGTCCCCTCCTCGTGCCCGCTTCCGCTGCGGCTGAGGTCGCCGCCCTCGCCGAGGCGGACCCCCGCCCAGCGGACCGCCCGTTGCGGGTGGGCCTCATCGTCCGACCGGGGGGATCTCTCGGGCCCCTGGTGGACGGCGTCGAGCTCCTCCGCGACCGGCCGTCGGTCGACGTGGCGAGCGTCGAGGTCGGGTGGAGCGAGGAGTGGCGCCGAGCCGTCGGTCTCGGGGTGCCCGCCGTCGTCGAGGTGGGACTCGCGGCGAAGCAGGAGTCGGCCCTGGACGACATCGCGCGGGCGGTCGACTCGGGAGCCGACGTCCGGGCCAAGTTCCGCACCGGGGCGACCCCGACCTGGGCGTGGCCCGACGAGAATGCCCTGGCTGGCTTCCTCGACGCGACCGTCCTGCGCGGCCTGGCCTTCAAGCTGACCGGCGGCCTGCACCACGTGGTGCGGGGCGACTACGGAGGCGAGCCGATGCACGGGCTCCTCAACGTCCTGGTCGCCACGGACGAGGCCCTCGACGGGGCCGAGGCCGGTGATCTGGCCACCCTCCTGTCGATCACGGACGTCGAGCACCTCGTCGGTCGCGTCACCGCCCTCGACGGCGAGCACGTCGATCGCCTGCGCGCCTCGTTCACGGGCTTCGGCTGCTGCGGCGTGCTCGACCCCCTCACCGAGCTGGAGGCCCTCGGCCTCATCCCCGAAAGGACCACTGCGTGACCACGTGGCTCGACCTGCCGACCGACCACCCCTTCGGCATCCACCACCTCCCCTATGGCGTCTTCTCCGTCGGCGGCGCGCCGCGGGTGGGGGTCCGGATCGGTGACCTGGTCCTCGACGCTGGCGCCGTTGCCGCCGTGGGCCGCGACGCCGGGCTCGTGGGCGACGGCCCCGACCTCGCATCGGCCTGGCAGACGCGGAGCCTCAACGCCTTCCTCGACCTGGGTCGGCCCGCGTGGACGACGGCCCGGGAGTGGCTCACCGAGATCCTCACGGACGAGGTCCACCGCGGGGGCGTCGAGCCGCACCTGCACCCGCTCAGCGACGTCACCCTGCACCTGCCGATCGAGGTGGCCGACTACGTCGACTTCTACGCCAGCGAGAACCACGCGTCGAACGTCGGCCAGATCTTCCGTCCCGACAGTCCCGCGCTTCCAGCGAACTGGAAGCACCTGCCGATCGCCTACCACGGCCGCTCCGGAACGGTCGTCGTCTCCGGCACCGAGGTCGTCCGACCCAGGGGCCAGCGCAAGGCGCCGGCCGACCCCGCCCCGTCCTTCGGGCCGAGCCTCCGCCTCGACATCGAGGCCGAGCTGGGCTACGTCATCGGTGGCCCCACGGAGCTGGGGAGCAGCGTCTCGGTGGGCGATGCGGAGGACCACCTCTTCGGCGTCGTCCTCCTCAACGACTGGAGCGCCCGCGACATCCAGTCGTGGGAGTACGTCCCGTTGGGCCCCTTCCTCGGGAAGTCCTTCGCCACGTCGATCTCCGCCTGGGTGACTCCGCTCGACGCGCTCCGTGCGGCACGGGTGCCGCTCCCGGGGCAGACCGAGCCGCCCGTGCTGCCCTACCTCGCCGGGGAGGCGAGCGGCTTCGACATCCACCTCGAGGTGAACCTCAACGGCACGGTCGTGTCTCGGCCCGAGTTCGCAGGGATGTACTGGGCGCCTGCCCAGATGCTGGCCCACCTGACCGTCAACGGGGCGTCGCTGCGCAACGGGGACCTCCTCGGGTCGGGGACCGTGAGCGGTCCGGAGAAGGGCACCCGGGGCAGTCTCCTCGAGCTGACCTGGAACGGTACCGAGCCGCTCACGCTCGCTGATGGCACCTCCCGCGGCTTCCTCGAGGACGGTGACACCGTCACCATGAAGGGCTGGGCCCTCGGACCGGACGGCGCACGGATCGCCCTCGGCGAGGTCTCCGGCACGATCCGCCCGGCCCGTTAAGCCGCCAACCGCGTCCTCAGTGGAGGACGACGGGGGCGGCCCTCAGGTCCGGGTCGTCGCCGGCCGCGGCGCTCGCCGGCACATCGTCGAGCAGGTGCGAGGGCTCGCGCCGGCGCGGCAGCAGCAGGGCCGGCACGAGCGTGAGGGTGACGAGGACCGCCGCGACGAGGAAGGTGTCGCCGAAGGCGTCTGCCGCTTGGCCAAGGCCCTGCGCCACCCCGGCCGGCCCGCCGATCTGGTCGGCGATGGCCGGGTTCCGCCAGGAGGCGATGGCCGGCCCGGCGAGTGGCTTCTCGGCGAGCATGCTCGTGTAGACGACCGAGATCACGGCGATCCCGATCGAGCTCGCCACCTGCTGGGTGATGTTGAGCAAGGTCGAGCCGCGGGCCACCTGGTGGGACGTGAGCGTCTTGAGTGCCGACGTCATGATGGGCATCATCGTCGCGCCCATTCCGAGACCCATGACGAAGAGAACGGGGATGAGGTAGCCCCAGTACGAGGTGTCCGCCGTCACCTGCGTCAGGGCGAACATGCCGCCGACGATGAGCACCAGGCCGAACGGCGCGATCCGTCCGACCGGGAACCGGTCGGCGAGCGCCCCGGCGATCGGCATCGTGACCATGGCGCCCACGCCCTGCGGAGCGACGAGCCAGCCCGAGTCGACCGGGAGCTCGCCACGCACGAGCTGGAAGTACGTCGGCACGAGGAAGAGCGCCCCGAAGAAGGACGCGGCGAAGAGGAACATCGTGACCGTCGCGACCGTGAGGTTGCGGTTGGCGAAGAGGCGAAGGTCGAGCAGCGGGTGCCTGGGTCGGAAGCTGTAGAGCACGAAGGCGACGAGCATGACCACGCCGACGGTCGCCGGCACGCCGACCTTCGCCGACAAGAAGGTGCCCTCGCCCGGGATGGAGCTCACGCCATAGAGGAAGGCAGCCAGACCGGGCGACATGAGAAGCATGCCGACGACGTCGAACGACTCGGACGGCTCCGGGCGGTCCTTCGGCAGCGCGACCCACGCGTAGCCGACGGCGACGGCCCCGATCGGCAGGTTGATGAGGAAGATCCACTCCCACGAGTAGTGGTCGATGAGCCAGCCGCCGAGGATCGGCCCGAAGATCGGGCCGAGCAGCATCGGGACGCCGAGGATGGCCATGAGCCGTCCCATGCGCTGCGGCCCCGCGGCCTTGGTCAGGATCGTCATGCCGAGGGGCATGAGCAGGCCGCCGCCGAGGCCCTGCAGGACACGGAACACGATCAGCATGCCGATGGAGTCAGCGGTTGCGCAGAGCGCGGACCCCAGCGTGAACAGCGTGAGGGCGAGCATGTAGAGCCGCTTCGTGCCGAAGCGGTCGGCCGCCCAGCCGGTCAGCGGGATGACCGTTGCCAGCGCCAGCGTGTAGGCCGTGATGGTCCAGGCCACCGTCGAGTACGGGAGCGGGTCAGCCGGGTTCGTCGAGAAGGCCTGGACGAACGTCGGCAGCGCCACGTTGACGACAGTGATGTCGAGGATCGACATGATGGAGCCCAGGACGACGACGCCCGCCACCTTGAGCACGGCAGCGTCGATCTTGTCCGGGTGAGCGGACGCCGCCGCCGGTGCAGTCGCCATCGAGTCGGGTGAAGCTGACACACGTCCCCCAAGATGGTGGAGAAGATCGGGTGGTGGAGGGCGGCCTGGACGGCCGTCGGCGACGGTCCCGCAGGCCGGGGCCGGCGCACGCGCCATTGTCCCCCGGAGCCTGCCCCTCATCGCAAAGGGTTATCGCGACAGGGGGTGCGTGGGGCTCAGCTCGAGCGGCGGGGCTGCCTGCCCTCGACCACCTGGGTGGCGCCGACCTTGTCGTGCAGGGCCTGGCGCTGGTTGTCCCACAGGGGCCACAGTCCGTCCAGGAGCCAGATGACCGCGTAGATGCCACTGATGAACGGGATGAGCTGGATCAGGCTGAGGAGTCGACGGCGTAGAGCCGTTGCGAGGTCGAGCGCTCCCGGTCGGTCGGCCCTGCGCACGCTGATCCGCAGCACCATCTTTCCCGGGGTCTGGGAAGTGGTCGTCCAGAAGGCCACACAGTAGGCCGTGATGGTGAGCCAGGTGACGATGGATGCCTTCAGCGACTCCTCGGTCAGCGTGCCGATCTGACCCTCCAGGGCGGCCTGGTCCCCGGTGCTCGCGAGGTCGACGAACTGCTGCACCGTGTCGAAGTAGCCCGGCGCGAAGAGCTGGAGGGCGAAGTATGACAGGGCAGCGAGGATGAGCCCGTCGATGAGCCAGGCGCCGAACCGCTTGCCCCACGAGGCCAGCGGCACGCCGTCCGCCGTGACGGGACCACGCATCCAGGCCTGCGACTGCGGCGCGACCGGGTACTGGCCGCCGTAGGGGTTCTGGCCGCCGTAGGGGTTCTGGCCGCCGTAGGGGTTCTGCTGTCCGGCGCCCGGGTAATCGCCGGGGTACTGCGGCGGCGGTCCTCCCGGCTGAGGACTCTGGGCGCGCCAGCCGCCCTGAGGCAGCGGCGTCGTCGGGGCCTGGTCAGCGTGCCCGATGGTGGACTGCGAGGCGGTCGGCGACTTCCTCGGCGTCGTGTGGCTCGTCCAGGTCACCCCGTCCCAGTAGCGGAGCATCGTGGGGTCGCTGGGATCGTCGTACCAACCGGGGGGCTGCTGCGTCATACGCCCAACTCTGCCATGCCGGGCCCCGGTTCCTCACGGTGGGCGAACGCGACCATGCAGCCGGGCCCGCGTCCGAGCGCAGCTGGGCCCAGCGGCATACGGCTGCGGCATCTGCGGTGACGGCCGGCCGGGGGCGACCGGGCGACTCACCGCTGATGCTCCGAGGGGGAGGCGCCGAGCCCTTTCAGGCCCCACGACAGGATCTCGGTCGGCGTCACCACGACGGCGGCGGCGTCCTCCTCGACCCGGGCGTCGCCCCGCACCACGACAGCCCAGGGCGCCCACCCCTGGGACGTGTCGACCCCGTCGATGACCACCGCGGCGACCCCGGTCGCCTGAACGTGGCGAGCGCGGCGGGTGTGCAGGACGTCATGCCCGCCGAGCACCAGCTCCCCGGCTGCGACGTCCCAGGACCAGCCCGTCGGTACCACGTGCGGCAGGCCCTTCCGGTCCACCGTCGCGACTCGTGCGAGGACATGGGCGGGTGGGTCCGTGAGAAACGCCAGCTGCTCCGGCGTCGGCCGCGTCATCTGCGCACCCTCTTTGCCAGTGCCCAGCGGACACCGATGAACCAGGCGGCCCCGGCGACCACGTGCATGACCGCGAGGAGCGCCCGT
>Ga0209347_1003493_pt1 | contig 18162 bp, 16 predicted proteins | sample AutmiccommuBRH23_FD_187382 | JGI IMG/M metagenome (GOLD analysis project Ga0209347, IMG submission 187382) | Deep subsurface microbial communities from Mt. Terri, Switzerland - Autotrophic microbial communities BRH/23 (SPAdes) (version 2) | ecosystem: Environmental > Aquatic > Deep subsurface >...
CGGTTGATTTATTTGTTAATATATCAAGCTCTCCCTTCACTTTGGGTAAAAACAACAAGCGTAACAGGGTTTTTTCAAGGCAGGTAAATGAAATAGGCATTCCGCTCATATATGTAAATAATGTGGGGATACAGAATAACGGAAAAACAATATACACCTTTGATGGTAATAGTACCATTTATAATGGTAAGGGAGAGATAATGCACTACTGTGACCCTTTCCAGCAGTGTGTAAAAATTGTGGAAATGGATCCGGCCGGCTTAAATAACCCAAGGCCGGTTGAGGTTCCTGATGACAGGGGAATGGCCAGTTTATACCAGGCCCTTTATTTTGGTGTAAGTAAATTTTTATTATATGCCGGAATTAAGAAGGTGGTAATTGGAATTTCCGGGGGGATTGATTCTGCCGTAAGCGCCTGCCTGTACGCCAGGGTGCTGGGGCCGGAGAACGTTATACTGGTAAATATGCCCAGCATTTACAACTCCAGAACCACAAAGGATCTGGCCGCCAGGTTGGCCAGGAACCTGGGCTGCCTGTATACCGTAATGCCGATACAGGACTCGGTGGATCTTACGGTGGATCAAATTAACAACACCCCGGTAACCAGCCTTAAAGATGGCCTGCAGTTAAAACTTAAGGCAAATTCTTTTGTGGTGGAGAATATTCAGGCCCGTGACCGATCCGCCCGCATAATGGCAGCCCTGGCGGCTGCCATTGGGGGAGGGTTCACCTGCAATGCCAATAAAAGTGAGATGACGGTAGGCTACTCCACCCTGTATGGGGATCTGGCGGGTTTTCTGGCCGCCCTGGCTGATTTATGGAAGCATCAGGTTTATAATCTGGCTGCTTTTCTCAATGAAAATGTATATGGGTACGAGGTTATTCCCCGGGATGTGATAAATCTGGTGCCCAGCGCCGAGCTTTCCTTTGAGCAGTCTGTGGACGAGGGAAAGGGCGACCCCATTGTTTATCCGTATCATGATTATCTTTTCCGGGCTTTCATGGAACACTGGGACAGGGCTACACCGGAGGAAGTTCTGGAATGGTATAGCAGGGGGATTCTGGAAGAAAAGCTGGGATGCCAGCCAGGACTGGTAAAACAGATTTTTTCCTCTCCCCTGGATTTCATAAATGACCTGGAGCGCTGGTGGAAGCTGTATACAGGCATGGCTGTGGCAAAAAGAATACAGGCCCCGCCGGTGCTGGCAGTAAGCAGAAGGGCCTATGGCTTTGATCACAGGGAAGCCCAAAATGGATCTTATTTCACCGCTCAGTATAACCGTTTGAAAAAACAGTTGCTGGATTCCGGCAACGCTGGTTAGTATTAATCATAATTACCAGAGGATATATTTAATTTATTTTACATATGACTTTATTGCCCGGAGGAGCTAAATCTATCTGTAACCGGAGGAGAGTCTTTATCATAGAATAATCCAGAATATGGATAAGACATCTTCAACCGGGGAGGCTTATGATATGCTCACAAAGAGACATTTGAAGGAGAAGGTTTTAAAATGTACAGGTATAAATTTTTACGGCATCGTCTCGTTAATTGTTTTGTTGGTAATTGCCAGGGCTAATTACCTTCTGTTTCATACCGCAGTGGAGTCTTTTTCTATAATTGTTTCTGTTTTAATTTATGTTTTAGCAACAAATACCTACAGGTATTCTAACAGTAATTATCTTCTATTCCTGGGCTATGCTTATTTATTTATAGGTATCCTGGATTTTTTCCACATGGTGACTTATTCGGGAATGAATATTCTAACGTTCAGTAATACTGATGTTGCCACCCAGTTTTGGATTGCGGGGAGGTATATTGAGGCGATTTCTCTTCTGGCAGGTCCTTACTTTATCCGGAACAGGCTACCGGTATATGCTATTCTGGGTGGGTATACCCTTGCAATTGCATTTTTCATAGTGACTATCATGTGGGTAAAGGTATTCCCACATTGTTTTATAGAGCAAGTAGGCCTCACTACTTTTAAAATTGTGAGTGAATATGTAATCTCACTAACTATTTTTATGGCTATTTTTCATCTCCGTACTTACAGGAGTCAAATAAGCCCGTCGTTATACACCACTCAGATTTACGCCATGGCTCTGGCCATGATGGCTGATTTTTTATTTACATTTTATGTTGATGTTTACGGTTGGATAAATTTTACTGGCCACATTTTGGTGATAGCCTCAACTTTGTTTATCTACAAAGGGGTTATACTGCACGGTTTTAAGGCGCCCTACGATACCATATTTAATGATTTGAAGGTCAGTACAATTACTGATTCACTGACGGGTTTGTATAACCGACAGGGTTTCATGGAAATGGCCACATTGGAGATTAGAAGCGCGAAGAGGGGAGGGTATTTACTGGAGGTACTGATGATTGACATTGATAAATTCAAAACTGTAAACGACAAGTACGGGCATCTGATAGGGGACCGCGTGCTGAGGCAGTTTTCTGCAATAGTCAAAGATTTAATAAAGGGTAAACAAATAGTCTGCCGGCTGGGGGGCGATGAGTTTGTGGTGATGCTTGACAAACGGGAATCTGGAGAGTTTAAGCAAAAGCTCCGTGAAAAAATAAGGGACTGGAAAAAGTGGGAGGAGGAAGTGGCGGAAATTGACATAAGTATTGGAAGTGCTTTATGGAAGCCTGGCGACTCTGAAAATATTTTTGCCCTACTTAACGAGGCTGATGAAAAAATGTACAGTGAAAAAAATACCAAGGCATACTCCAGGTCTCAGATTCCCGGTGAGTGAATTAACCGGGAATACACTTTGATTACCTTTGGATTAGGAATATTGAGATAATAAAAAATAGGTTGAAATAACTTATCATGGAAGGTTTTGGTTTTATTTTGTGGAATAAGTTTAACAAAAAAGGAGTGGAAGAAGATGTCTCACAGTATTAAATGGCTTGGCCACGCCGCCTGCCAGATTACCTCCGAAGCGGGAAAGGTGGTATTAATTGATCCCTGGATAACAGGAAATCCCGCGTGCCCAATAAAAATGCAGGATATTAATCAAGCGGACATAATTCTGGTGACCCACGATCACTTTGACCATGTGGGGCAGGATATACCCGATTTGGTAAAGTCAACAGGGGCAATGGTTATAACACACCCTGAGCTTGCAGCAGAGTTAAAACAGGCCGGGGTGAGTCAGGATAATATAATCAACGGCATTGGCATGAATATGGGCGGGCAGGTGGAATGTGCGGGAATCAAGGTAACAATGACCCAGGCTTTTCATTCCAGCGGAAAAGGAGATGCGGCCGGGTATATAATTATTCTTGAAGACGGAAAAACCGTCTATCATTCCGGCGACACCGCAATTTTCAGCAGCATGGGGCTTTTGGGCAGTATTTATAGTATTGATGTGGCTCTTATACCCATAGGAAGCGTTTTTGTCATGGATCCACTGCAGGCCTCTTACAGTTTGACTTTGCTGAAGCCCAGGATAGCAATACCCATACACTATAAAACCTTCCCCATACTGGTGCAGGATGCCGGCGAATTTATCAGGCTGGCCGGGGAGATGGCCCCCGACACAAGGGTGGAAGCCATTAACCCCGGTGAGGAGATTCTCATTTAGGAAGATAATCCTCCCGAACAGGGGCAAAGACCTCCACCGCAACGGAGTTCTCGACTATTTTTGCCCAGTGTTCTGCATTTCCGGGAATAACCCAGGAGTCTCCGGGGTTTACCTCATATTCATCATTTTGAACAGAAAGTATTATTTTTCCCGAAACCAGATATCCGGTCTGCTCCTGGGGATGTTTATGCAAGGGAAGGGTTTTTCCCTTTTCCAGCAGGAACTCTGTCATAAGGGTTTTTTCCCCGTAAACCAGGGTTTTTCTTTTTATACCGTTAAAAACTTCTATATAGCCGTCCTGTTTTTTTATGGCAAACATTGTTTTTCCTCCTGTGTAATATTTCCGCTTATATGATAACACGGTGGCTGTAATTCCGGAAGCGGTCGTTAAAGATTAACGGCTGCTTCTCACTTACCGTCAATGTTTTTGCCTGACTGTTCAGTTGCTGTGATAAAATAATATGGCGGATAAGGAGGTAGATGATTATTAGCAAATCAGCCGGCAAAGAGAGGGATTTTCTTCTTTTTTGCCTTTGCGGCGCTTTTTTGGGAATATACACAGGACTTTACAATCCCATTTTCAATAATTATATTGCCGAGGTCTTTCAGGTAAGTGATGCCACCCGGGGAGGACTTGAATTTTTCCGGGAATTGCCGGGATTTTTAGTGGTCATTTTTTCGGGGATATTAATGTCCCTGGCTGATATAAGAATTGCCATCATCGCATTATTGGTCATGTCACTGGGACTTTTCGGGCAGGGGTTTGTTTCACCCACCCTGCAATGGGCCGTTATCTGGATGGTGATGTGGAGTATTGGCGCCCACCTTTTTACCCCCGTTTCCAACAGTATAGCAGTCAGTCTTTCGGAACCCGGAGAGGTGGGCCGTAAACTGGGAAAATGGAGTGCCATAAACACCGCAGCCTCACTTTTGGGATATCTCTTTGTCTGGGCAGGCTTTCGCTATTTTAGTATTGACTATCGCCTTACCTTTGGGTTGGCTGCCCTTGCGGCTGTTGCCGCCATAGTTTGTCTGATGGGGATGAGAGTACCCAGGGTTAGCCGACCGGGAATAACCTTTATGTTTAAAAAGAGATATTCACTCTATTATCTTTTAAGCCTTCTCTTTGGTGCCCGTAAACAGATTTTTTTAACCTTCGGCCCGTGGGTTCTGATAAAAGTTTTCCATCAGCCGGTAACCACCTTTGCCCTGCTGGGACTGGCCGGAACTGTATTGGGAATATTTTTCAAGCCGGCGCTGGGAGCCGCCATAGACCGACTGGGTGAGCGGACTATAATAATGGGGGAATCGCTGGTCCTGGTGGTGGTTTGCCTTGGGTATGGCTATGCCGACCTGTTTCCGGCTCCACTGGCCATATTTGTGGTATATGCCTGTTTTGTTGGCGACAATTTACTTTTCGCCTGCCTTATGGCCAGAACCACGTACCTTAATAAAATAGTTGAAAAAAGGGAAGATCTGACGCCTGCACTTTCTATGGGAATAAGTGTCGATCATACTGTTTCCATGACTATACCATTTTTTGCCGGACTTTTATGGGAATCTATGGGTTTCAAATATGTTTTCCTGGTGGCGGCGCTTATTGCCCTGACTAACTTCTGGGTAGCCACTTACATCAGGACCGACAGGGATCAATCCTTTGAAAATATGTCAAAAATGATCGGATAAAACGGTAAATATCTGGAAGGAGTGTTCTGCCTGTTGAATTTTGTTTTCAAAGGTAAAACTGACGGGTCTCTATAAAAAACTCCGCTGTTGTGCGGAGTTTTTTACACTATTTCTCAGTTTCTTGTAGCGTGGAGTAATGAATTATATCGGCATCGGCCTCACGTTCTTCAGTTACTGTTATAACGTCTTTATTCCGGCGATCCATGGCCGCCAGGGCGTTATCCAGCCTGTTCCTCTTCTTTTTGGCCGGCTGTCCGGGCGACATTTCGCCGGGACGGCCGTATTTTTTATGTATTTCTTCAAGCTGCTGGGGAGAAAGCTGGTAGCTGTTTATTATTTTGTAACCGTTTTCATTATTGAAACTCATATATTTTTCACCTCGGGAAGTTTTTTATATTTGTCCCTGATTTTTAATCTTTCATACGACAATTGTTTTTATTTAGGCTTGTTATTACGTATCAATATTATATGCCAAGAGATAATAATGAAGAATAGGGACGTAAGGAGTGATGAAATGTTCAAGCATGATAAAAACTTGCTGGAAATGGTACGGGTGGAAAGACCCAATCCCACCTATGCCTCCATGCTAAGCGAACAACTGGGAGGGCCCCAGGGGGAGCTGAAGGCAGCCATGCAATATATTTCTCAGAGTTTTCGGATAAAGGACCCGGCTATTAAAGACCTGTTTATGGACATTGCTTCAGAGGAACTCAGTCATATGGAGATGGTGGCCACAGCTGTCAACCTTTTAAATGGCCATGAGGTGGATGCTTCGGCGGTGCAGTCGGGGCATATTGAAAGCCAGGTTCTTACGGGACTGAATCCTTACCTGGCCAACGCCTCAGGATTCCCTTGGACGGCTGCCTATGTTAATGTAACAGGGGATCTGCCGGCCGACCTGCTCTCCAATATAGCCGCCGAGCAAAGGGCTAAAGTGGTTTACGAGTATCTTCACAGACAGATAAATGATAAGCATGTCCGGGAAATGATTGATTTTCTTTTAAACCGTGAGGAGGCCCATAACACTATGTTTCGGGAGGCCTTCACCAGGATTGAGGATACCGGGTCTAACAGGGACTGGGGAGTGGACAAGGACGCCAGACTTTATTTCAACCTGTCCAAACCGGGTAAATATTTTGATGTAAACAGACCCCAGGCGCCATCTTTTAATAATCCTGACCAGTCCAGCCCTCAGCACTAAATTCCCGGGCTTTTTACCAGGACTAATAAAGAAGGCTGTAAGAGTCTGTTTTATACCTGAGAGGTGACTAAATGAAAGAAAAGATATCCAACCCTCAAGCCTATACCAGTAATCCCATGGCCGGGGTAGGTGTTATGTCGGGGTTCGGGATACCGGAAAAACCCCCCAGTTACAACCTGGACAAGGATAAAAAAGCCATCCCCAGGGGGGATACTCATCCGGGAACCGGTATCAATTACTTGAAGGGTAAGGTTAAGGACCCTGATCCGGAGACCATGCTGGGAGAAGGAGATTAAAAAAGAGGCTGTTCCGCAAATGCCTGGAACAGCCTCTACATTTTGTTTAATTTCCTGAGATTTAACTGTATGTACTATTTATTATATAAAGTATTGAAAAAAGAGCCTCTTCTATTTAAGAGCATCCTTTGTTTTTTTAGGAGGTCTATCCTGACTTAGAGGTTTATCTTCCAGCCTGATGGTTTTAATCGCCTCGTATATGAGAACGGGCTGGCCGTTTTCTATTCTGATTTTCATGTCTCCCCAGCCAAGCTCCCGAATAAACAGAATTAGCTGTTTTTCTTTATTACTCAAGCTGCGAAGGATGTTTTCTTCGGCTGGCATTATGTCCCCCCTCACCATGTTCAATAAATCACAATCTAATTGTAGCATACTTGAGTTTGGTTATTCAATATCTAATTGTGTTTTGTCACTAAAGATTAATCATACTTGGTTTTCAATTTAGCAGTACTTTTTTCGGTTTAAATGGCTTCAGTATTTTTATCAATTTGTCATTCTTGTATCCAGGACTTTAATAATGGTCTCCTTAAGGTCGGTCAGGTGAAAAGGTTTGCTGATATAAGCCGTGGCTCCTACTTTGAGTGCGTCCATTGCGGTAGGGATACTGCTGTGGCCGGTCATGAATATTACCGGCAAGTCGGGCCGTGTCTCCTTAATTCGCTCCAACACCTCCAAACCGCTCATTCCTGGCATCTTATAATCCAGCAGGATCAGCGATATGATCTGGGAGGCCAGAACTTCCAGTCCTTCAGGGCCACTGGCCGCTTTGAACACCTCATAGCCTTCTTCCCTTAACGCCTTTTCAAGTGCCCAGCGAATTCCGTGTTCGTCATCAACAATTAAAATTCTTACAAGAGACATCTAAAATCCTCCTCTCTTATCAGTTTATCGGGAAGCAAACGGTAAAGGTTGTAAATACGCCCGGTTGGCTTTCAACAGTAATAGAGCCGCCATGATACTCAATAATTTTTTTGCATATGGCCAGCCCCAGACCGTTGCCGTCTGTCTTTCTGGTAAAAAAAGGCTGGAATATTTTTGACTGGTCTTCTTGCGATATACCTTCGCCTGTGTCATTGACCACAACGCAGATAAGTTTCTCCTTTGCAAAAGTCTGTATTGTCAGGACACCAGCCTTTGGCATGGCCTGAATTGCGTTGAAAAACAAGTTCAGGAATACTTGTTTGAGTTTTTCCTTGTTTCCAATAATATTGGGGAGATTTTCGGGGTTACTAAAATTTAGAGTTATTTCATTTTTTTGCAGCAATGGGATGATTGTTTCAATTAATGATTCTAAAAGTATCCTGAGGTCCAGAGTCCCCCTTTTAATCGGCATCGGCCGACCAAAATCTAACAGTTCCTCCGTGAGCAGGTTAAGCCTTTTTAGTTGTTCCTGAAACATAAATACACATTCATTCAGCTCAGGGTTATGTTTCACTTTTGGTTCCAGCAAATCAGCCGTACACTGTAAGATACAAATAGGATTACGCAATTCGTGGGCGATATCAGTGACAAGCCGTCCCAGGGAGGCAAGATTTTGTGAAATACGCAGTTGCTCTGACAGCGCTTCTTTTTCTTTCAGGCCTGAGGCCATCTTGTTAATGGCGTTTGTAATTTGACCCATGTCTCCGGTCATTTCCGGAAGGGTGTTGCTAAAATCTTTTTCCATATTTGCAAGACCGTCTTTAATCTTATTTACTCTTTTGACTAATGATATTGTAGATAATAAGGTGGCTCCAATTCCAAAGCAAAACGTTATCAATATAACCAGGCGTAAAATATACCGGGTTCTGGCGTTTTGGGCAAAAATAGGATGGACCCGCTCCTCTGCCCAGACCACGGCAACTAATTTGGAATTAAGATGTATAGGCGCCAGATATTCTATAAACTGGTCATCCCAGGTCTGCCCCAATTTTGTAATTGGTATGCCTCCCGACACCACAGCTTTAATTCCGGCTGAAGTCTCCTGATAAATGCGCTGCTCCCGTTGTTTTTCCCCCTCGCCTCCCGGCGGTCGGAAATCGTGGAGGAAACCCTCAATAAAAATTTGATCTTGATTAACAATATATATGCCCAGACGAACTCCCTTATAATTTTCGGCATGGTTTCGGGCAATATCCTTAAAGGATTTTTCAAGGGCAGAGGGCAAATTTTGTCCTGGTTCACCTTCTAATAGAATTTGAGTGGACAACTGCTCAGTCATTTGTTTACTCAAGCTTTGAACGGTGCCAGTGATTTTTTTCTCCAGGTCTTTGATCAGGACATCGTCAGCTTTTGAGTAGAATAGCATGTCAGCGGTCATAAACAGCACCGATACCAAAAGGAGTACCGATACGATGACAATCATCTGAAATCGAATCCCCCGGGACCAGAGTTTAAACATAACATACCCCCCCCAATTAGCTTATGGGAACGCCAGGATGTTGCTTGTGAATTATAGTATATGATTCGCCGGAAATTTATATTATCCTGCCGGGTTAATCTCTGCCTAAAATAAGTTCCAACCGGCTTTTTAAAATATTAGTACTAATAAATTGTATACGTGGATTGACAAAAATATTAGGGCATGATAGTATTAAAAAAAGTTTAATAATTAGATAGGTCGAATCGAACAACGATAGGCCAGAAGCTTTTGCAAAGCTTCTGGCCTTTTTGCGTTACTGCTGAAGTTGGAATGTAATATGTTTTGCAGCCTATAGTGATAAAAATATAAGGGAGGGATTCAGATGTCAAGCTTATCGCATACCTATGGGCCAGGATTAAACCTGACAATTTCAAATCCATTCAGCGCAATTATAAAAGCATTGGATAGATTTTACAGAAGTAAGGAAATAACCAAAACCGCAAAAATTTTTCACGGTAATTTTTCTTATGATTTAGTTCCTGATACCTCCATAAGCACTTTTACTAATATGCCAAAAGTAACATCTGTAGATTGTGGGGCCTGTTATATTGCTGTATTTGAAGGTGACTGTTTTCAGGGTGAATACCATTTGCTTGATCCAGGTTCCAAAGCCCAAATTGGAAATTGCGGTTCTGCTATTATAAGTCTGCAGCCTATACCGATTGACACCTTTCGCAAGAATGCGCGTTCACCCGCGTGGTTTTGGGAATTAACAGGGCCTATGTATGTATGGCACTTTTGCTCCACCTATAAGTATGCCTGAAATTTAATAAGCTATCCAATCTCCCCAATATAACAAAGCCCCGGCCTTTGAGGCCGGGGTCTTTTTTCCCGCGATGCCGTAATGCTTATCGTTTTTTCAACCCACTCTCTAAAAAGTGGGTACCAGGCTGATAACTTCTGCCATCCTCTTAAAAGGCCCGGCATAGGTGTATCAGACCAAAGTTCCCTTGTTGTTATTGTAGGTAAAAAACAAACAAGGTCACGCACAAAGCAGGTTTGTTTACCACGTTATTGCAGTATACACGGGGGCTGGCTGTTTGGCAAGATGTAAGTTATGCCATGGCGGCGCATCTCCGTTGTGCGGGCCGGCCGGGTTATTTTCATCGGTTTTTGGCATGTTTCCAATACAGCCCTTAATGCTATAAAATATATCTAGATTTTAATGGCCGGGGTAAAAAATTATGAATCATTTGTTGTCTAATTGCAGGCTGTGTGCCAGAAATTGCGGGGTCAACAGGATAAAGGGAGAATCGGGCTACTGCCGGGCGGGCAAAAGCCCAAGGGTGGCCAGGGTATTGCTGCATGACTGGGAAGAGCCTTGTATATCGGGAACCAGGGGATCTGGAACGGTATTCTTTTCTCACTGCAATTTGAGGTGTGTATTCTGCCAAAACCACAGTATCAGCCATCAGGGTGAGGGGGAGGAAATATCTGCCCTCAGGCTGGGAATGAATTTCCTTGCACTGATGGAAAAAGGGGCTCACAACATAAATCTGGTTACGCCCGCCCACTACCTTCCCCAGATAATTGAGGGAATTGATTATGCAAAGAAAAAAGGCTTGAATATACCTGTCATCTATAATACCAACGGGTATGAGAATATAGATGCCCTTAAGCTCTTAAAGGGGTATGTAGATGTTTTTCTTCCTGATATAAAGTATTTTGATGACAGGTATGCGTTAAAATACTCCGGCGCGGGGGGGTATTTTGCCACCGCTTCCCAGGCGGTAAAAGAAATGTTTTTCCAGGTGGGACGGCCTGTTTTTGACCGTTGGGGATTGATACAAAGAGGTGTGATAATCCGTCACCTGATGCTCCCGGGGCTGCTGTTCGATTCTAAAAAGATTATTGATTTTATTTATGGGACCTTTGGGCACCAGGTCTACATCAGCCTGATGAATCAGTACACCCCTATGCACAGGGCCGGCAGGTATGCAGAGATTAATAAACCACTCAATCCCCGGCACTATGACGGACTGGTGGAATACTGCCTGTCCATTGGTGTCAAAAAAGCTTACATTCAGGGGGCAGGTACTGTATCTGAAGACTATGTTCCGGATTTTAGTTTAAGATAAATATTTTAAGTCTTTCCCAAAGGGAAATAGCTATAAGCAATAAGCTGTAAGATGGAAGCTTTTTGACACAATGTTCGCTGTGGACGAGTTGTCTAACCTCTAACCTCTCACCTTTCACTTCTCCGATGCATTCCGCACGGACTCAAAACTAACTGCTGATGGCGAATTAATCTATTAAGCAATTATCAATCGTAAATGTCATTTTTTGACAAAGGGTTTTCTTTGTCTTATTTGAAATAGTTAAATTATATTTATAATTACATTTATTCTGTTTTTTGGGGGGATTTCTGAAATGATTAATTACGATTTAAAAGAAAAAGGGTTGTATATATCAGACGGGTCCGGGGTCGAGGTTGAGAAAATATCTGATGTGTACTGGACAAAAGGTAAAATATTGGTGGTTGATGATATGCTTATACACCTGGAGACCGCCAAACTTTACCTTGAAACCTCCGGCTACCGGGTTTTATGCGCACCGGATATTAAAGCGGCCTGGCAACTGGTTATTGACGAGGAGCCGGACCTGATACTCCTGGATGTTGTCATGCCTGGTGAAAGCGGGCTGGATTTGTTGTCTGACATCAGATCCCGCTGCCCCCACACATCGGTGGTGGTCATGACTTCTTATGGAAACGAGGATATAGCAGCCGCCGCATTCAAGCTGGGCGCCACCGATTACATAAAAAAGCCCTTTAAATACAGCGGACTAAGCCAGATTATTGAAAAGGCCCTGATTAAACAAAACCAAATTAAAGATAAAGAAAAGGCTTTAAAATCGCTGGAGTACGCCTACGAGAATCTAAAATTAAGCGCCGATTCAGTGCTTCAATGCATGTCGGCCGGAGTGCTGGCGGTGAATAGCAGCCTTTGCATAGAAATGCTTAACCATATGGCCTCCAAAATACTGGGGGTAGAAAAACAGAATATTATAGGCAGAAATATTTATGAGGTTTTTCCCGTACTTAACAATTTCAACCTGTTGAAAAATACTCTGAAGAGTGGGAAGGGGTACAGTCTGCATCAGGTTGAGCTGCCGGGTGAGTACGGAAATGTGTTTTTAAATATAAATACCGATGTGATATATGACTTTCATGGAAATATAATTGGAGCTGTGGCCGTGTTTGACGATGTCACCGAATTAAGGAGAAAGGAAGCACTGTTGCGGGACCGTGAGAGGTTGGCCATTATTGGGCAAATGGCCGCCGGAATGGCCCATGAACTCAAAAACCCGCTGACTTCACTAAAGGGTTTTGCCCAGATATTATCTTCCAGGTCTTTGGAACCTGACGTAAGCAAATACATTAAAGTGATGACCGGTGAGACTGATAGAATGAACCAGGTAATTCAGGATTTTTTGCGGCTGGCAAAGCCCAAGCCACCAGAATTCAGAGTTATTTCTATTAATAGTTTAGTGGAGGAAATAATCTCTATTATAGAGCCCCAGGCCTTACTTAAAGATATCTCGGTCAGGATTGCAACCGGGGATTATATCCCCGGGGCACAGATGGATCCCTCCCAGATTAAGCAGGTGCTGCTAAACCTTTTTCAGAATTCTCTGGAATCCATGGAGAACGGGGGGGAACTTTCCATTCAGACAAAATATCTGGCTGACCAGAAGGAGATACGCCTGGATATAAAGGATGATGGCTGTGGAATTCCAGCCGAAATAATAAATAAACTGGGTGTTCCCTTCTATACCACAAAGGCTCAGGGAACCGGCCTGGGCCTTTGCATTTCTTTTGCAATTGTGGAGCAGCACAAGGGGCGTGTTGAAATACAGAGCAGGGAAGGTATGGGGACGGTTTTTTCAATATTACTGCCTGTGAGTTAAAAGTAGGGAGAAGGTATATGCTTGAAACCGGAAACGAATAAAAAATTGGGCTGGAATAGTTTAAAGTTTAAGCTGTTGGCTGTTTTCTTCATAGCGCTGCTTCTCCTGGTGGGAAATAATTTGTATTTCAACTATTGGAAAGAGATGAATCGGGATATCGAACAGGATGGAAATAATTTTTCGCTGGTGGCCGGAATACTGGAAAACGATATTACAAGGTGGCTTGAAAACCGGGAGCGGGATATTATCATCATGGCGGAAAACCCCATGGTGATTCAGTATATCAGTCAGTATGCCGGGGGAAACCGTTATACCCTTCAGTACGGTGAAGAACTTGAGAAATATTGGAATAAAATACAAGCAAAACATGGTATTTATGATGAAATTTTTTTTACTGACTTATATGGAAAAATTTTGCTGTCCACCGCTTCTGACCGTAAAAATTCTATCCGTCGGCAGGACAGTCTTATTGTGGAGCCCCTGAGGACTGGTAAAGTCTACTTTCAGGATGCTTATCTATCTGATAACACCAATAAGCACTGCATTGCTTTTTCCGCTCCAGTGGCTCAGAAAAATATTGACGGAAGCACAGCCGGCTATGCCGGTGTGTTGGTGTATAGAATAGATATAGAGACAGTGATTCGCCCTCTGCTGGAAAGCAGGGTAAACCTTGGTAATACTGGTGAAGTAATACTGATAGACAGGAATAGAACCGCTATTACAGATTTACGGGGCATGCCTGGGACGGCCTTAAGGTACATTTTGGATACCGAGCCCGCCGTCAGGGCGGCCCGGGGCCACAAGGGCCAGTGGAGGGGTACGTGCTATGACGGCCAGGAAATTATCAGCGCTTATCAATATATTGGTAAAACAGGGTGGGGTGTTATAATACGTCAGGAAATTGGGGAGATATTCGCTTCTCTCCGGGCACAGCTGCTGGAAACCCTTATTTTAAATATTTGTACGCTGGTGTTTATACTGGTGGTTGTTTATCTTTTGGCCTGCAGGGTTATAAGGCCTATAGCTGATATGGCTGAAGTTGCCGGTGACATATCCGGAGGGGATTTCTCCCGGCGGGTGGAGATCAAAAACAGTGATGAAATAGGGTTGCTGGGGGAGGCCATTAATCTCATGGCTGGTGAAATAGGGAGACAGTTCAACCTTCAGAAAAACACGCAGGAAGTGTTGAAATCTCTGGTATCCACCCTGGAGATCGATGAAATGGTGATTCGGGGCCTGCACACTGTTTGCAGTGGATTTAATTTTCATGTGGGGGCTGTTTTTCTGGTTGACCCGGATAATCAGTTGCTGGTCCGCAAGGCTTTATACTGCCCGGGGAATCAACTGCTGGAACAGAGCAGTGAGATTAGGATTGGTGAAGGAATGGAGGGTCTGGCGGCATTTACGGGAAAAACCGTCCTATTGACCGATCTTCCCGGGGATACTGCTTATACAGTCAACTGGCTTGGCGGCAGTATTCTGCCCGGCTGTATTGTGCAGGTACCGCTAATGTTTGGATCAAAGGTGCTGGGTGTGATGAGCCTGGCCTCGGTTTATAAAATCAGTGAACAGGATGTCGCAGAACTGGAGACTGTGGGGGCTTTAATGGGTGTAGCCATTAATAACTCCATTTCTTATGAGAAAACCCGTAACCTGTCCACCCGACTGCAGCAGCTAAATGAACAGCTTGCTCAACAGAATGAGGAACTGAACTCCCAGGGAGAGGAGTTGGTCTCCCAGACCGAAGAGCTGCAGGCCCAGTCCGAAGAACTGCAGGCCACCACAAGGGAGCTTCAGGCAAAAAATGCTGAACTTGAGAGGTTGGGAGAAATCAGGTTGAAGTTTATGGCGGTATTATCTCATGAGCTGAGGGCCCCCCTCAGTGCCGTTATAAGCTTTTCAGATGTTCTGCTGGACAGGGTGGTGGGTGAATTAAATCCGCAGCAGGAGAAATATCTGCATGAAATATTTAGTAGCGGACAGCACCTTTTAAATTTAATTAATGACCTGCTGGACCTGTCCAAGATAGAAATAGGAAGGGTTAAGTTGAATTTTAAAAAAATTGACCCCCTTAACCCGCTGGAGGAAGCCCTCTTCATAATGGACGCCGAGGTGTCGCGTAAGAATTTACAGGTGAAATGCCTGGTTGAAGGCGGAACTTATACAGTTTATGCAGACCGGGACAGGCTTAAGCAGGTGTTTTTAAACCTGTTAACCAACGCGGTTAAATTTACTCCCGGGGGCGGTCAAATAACCATAGGCGCCCGAAGCAGCCAGGACCGTCTTATTATATGGATTGCCGACACCGGGATAGGCATACCCGGGGAATACCACCAGAAGATATTCGAGGAATTTAAACAGGCTAAGAATGCACTTTCGGGATCTTTAGAGGGATCAGGGCTGGGCCTTTCCATTACAAAGAAACTGCTGGAATTACAGGGTGGATCCATTTGTGTAGATAGTGAAGAGGGAAAGGGTTCAATCTTTACCATAGATTTACCTCTGGATTCGGAGGATGCAGGCCCTTGGGACAAACCGGCAAAATGCAACATCAAATGTCCTGATGATGCAAGCTTTAAGAGCTGTGTGTGCGCCAGATTTAATGTGTATTATCTGACCAAGCCTTTGGTTAAAGATATTCTGCTGAGGTATTTGAATATTGCATGCAGGTTTACAGGCGGTACCCCCACACTGTTGGTGGTGGATGACGATCCTGACGTCAGGAGTTTTGTGGTAGATATACTGGAGCCCCGGGGATATAAAGTTCTGACAGCCGAAGACGGCCTGCAGGGTATTGAAAGGGCCTTGAGCCTGGAGCCCGATATTATAATATTGGACATCCTAATGCCCGGGGCTGATGGTTTTCAGGTAATGGACACTATTTGCGGGTATGACTGGAAGAAAGGTTTTTCGCTGTTGGTGTGTACCTCCAAAGACCTCTCGAAGGAAGAAAAATACTTCTTTGCGACAAGGCATGAAGAAATGCTCAAATCGTCGGTAAATAATGTTATACTGGAATAAGATTTGCAAGTAAATTTAATTATAAAAACGGATAGAGGAGTGCTGACATGATAGAAGAGGTTCTGCCGTATATGTTCAGGCTTGAGGTTCCCCTCCCCAACAATCCACTTAAAGCTATTAATTCTTACATTATCAAGTCCAAAGACCGTAATCTTATTATTGACACAGGGATGAACAGGGAAGAATGCATGGCCGTATTTCAGTCGAGCTTGAAAGAATTGGACGTAAATCTTGGGGATACAGATTTTTTTATTACCCATATGCATGCCGATCATTCGGGACTGGTGTCCGAATTGGCCACGGATTCCTCCGGCGTATACTGCAGTCTGCCGGACTCGGTTTTGATTGGCCCGGTGATCTCGGGTGCGGACTGGTATTCGGATATGTCAAAGGTGGCTGGATTAAGTGGCTTTCCGGAAAGTGAATTCCAGGAGGCTGTTTTAAAACACCCGGGCTTTAAGTACTCTTCCAGGAAACCGCTGGAATTCAATATTTTAAAAGGGGGCGACACCATAAGCATTGGCGACTATCATTTTACCTGCCTGGAAACCCCGGGACACACCGATGGCCACTTGTGTCTGTATGACAGTGACAAAAAACTACTGATGTCCGGCGATCATATTCTCCAGGATATAACTCCCAACATTTCAATGTGGTCACGGGTGGGAAATCCACTAAAGGATTTTATTAACAGCCTTGACATGATATATGGACTTGAAGTGGATTTGGTTTTACCGGGCCACCGAAGAGTTTTCAATGATTGTAAGGGGAGAATTGAAGAGCTCAAACTTCACCACCAGACCAGGGCCCAGGAGGTTTTAACCATTCTGGAGGAAGGCGCCGCCAATGTATATCAGGTGGCTTCCAGGATGACCTGGGACCTTACCTATAGGTCATGGGACTTATTCCCAGCACCACAGAAATGGTTTGCCACCGGTGAGGCCAGGGCCCATCTTAGATATCTTGAGGAGGATAGTCTGATCAAAGGGGAATTGGTAAACGGCAATATATTATATTCATTAATATGAGTGTAGCACCCCTTGCTTCAGTGCGGGGATGATAAAGCGGATATTAAAAAGGGGCGGCAGCCCCTTTTTAATTTTATAGGGAACTATGCTCAGGGTAGAAATATGGATAACTTTTTTACAGCCTTAAGACACCTTGGCTTTTGAGTCGCTTCAGGGTCGCTAATGGGTAGGTGGAGCGAGTTGAGCCCGGACTACATTACTGATAGGGAGGCTATTTTTTGTAAAAACGGTTATTCTATATTCGTGAACGCCGGAGAGATTTGGAGGGAATGGCGGCCCCAATCTTTAGAAAACCATTGAAGTGAGGTGTAATGTTTGAGCAAATCGGCTAGAGTGCTTTTGATAAAATATGCCATGACCTTTGTGCTGGCGGTGGCGGTATTTATATTAGCCGGGGGCAATCCCTGGGGAGTTGTCTTTGCCATGAGCATAACTCTGGCTACTTTGAATTACCTGTTGGGTGATTTTTACGTGCTTCCCAGGTACGGAAACATTGTTTCTTCGGTGACAAATGGCTTTCTGGCCGGACTGGGGGCATACCTGGTGAGCTTTTTTTTTCCGGCTTTCGAGGCTGGCTATGGTTTAATTCTAGTCTTTGGCATTTTGATTGCGACCGGGGAGTATTTTTTCCACCGCTACCTGATGCAAACTGAAGAGACCAGGCCGTAAGATTGAGATGTTACGATGCAGCCGCCATTAGTCGTCCTTCGGGGCGGCTAATTTTTTTTGCGCTATAAATAAAATGTATTATAGCAGCTGTAAAGAAGATATATCTAATAAGAGTAGTGGCCCATGCCGCCAGCGGCACCAGCAAAAGATGAAAATGTCCTCTCATGCCCGCTGCGGTTTAATAAAGCTTATAGCTTACAGCTATTTTCAGAATCGTTGCTAACGGCTGATAGCTGATGGCTATTCCCTAACCCAACTTTCGATTTTCCAGCTAAAAAATTGGTTAAAAAAAGATTCTCTACACATGTTCTCTGGGTTGAAGGGGTATAAATTTGACTTTTTTTAAAAAATAGT
>Ga0209347_1003494_pt1 | contig 18161 bp, 15 predicted proteins | sample AutmiccommuBRH23_FD_187382 | JGI IMG/M metagenome (GOLD analysis project Ga0209347, IMG submission 187382) | Deep subsurface microbial communities from Mt. Terri, Switzerland - Autotrophic microbial communities BRH/23 (SPAdes) (version 2) | ecosystem: Environmental > Aquatic > Deep subsurface >...
ATCTGGACAATGTCGGCTATACCGCGCGGCATCATACTTTCTTTGAAATGCTGGGCAATTTCAGCTTTGGCGATTATTTCAAGACCGAGGCGATCCCTTTCGCATGGGAGCTTCTGACCAAGGAGTTCGACATCCCGAAGGACCGTCTTCTGGTCACGGTCTACCATACCGATGACGAGGCCGCGAATATATGGAAGAAGGTCGCCGGTCTGTCCGACGATCGGATCATCCGCATCCCGACCAATGACAACTTCTGGATGATGGGGCCGACCGGGCCTTGCGGCCCTTGCACCGAGATCTTCTTTGACCACGGGGATCACATCTGGGGCGGCCCTCCGGGCAGCCCCGAGGAAGATGGCGACCGCTTCGTCGAGATCTGGAACCTTGTCTTCATGCAGTATGAGCAGTTCGAGGATGGCTCGCGTCGCGAGCTGGCAGCGCAATCCATCGACACCGGCATGGGGATCGAGCGGGTGGCCGCGCTGTTGCAGGGCACGAATGACAATTACGCAACGGATCTGATCCGGAGCCTGATCGAGGCCAGCGCCAATGTCACCTCGACCGATCCGGATGGGCCGGGCAAGACCCACCACCGTGTGATCGCGGATCACCTGCGCTCGACCTCGTTCCTGATTGCGGATGGGGTGATGCCGTCGAATGACGGGCGCGGGTATGTGCTGCGCCGGATCATGCGCCGGGCGATGCGCCACGCGCATCTTCTGGGGGCGAAGGACCCGGTGATGCATCAACTGGTGCCCGCGCTGGTGCGCCAGATGGGCGCGGCCTATCCCGAATTGTCCCGCGCACAGGCCCTGATCGAGGAGACGTTGCGGCTGGAGGAGACGCGCTTCAAGCAGACGCTGGAACGCGGGTTGCGCCTTCTGGATGATGAACTGGCCGGTCTGCCCGAGGATGCGGCGCTGCCGGGCGCAGCGGCGTTCAAGCTTTATGACACATTCGGTTTCCCGCTGGACCTGACGCAGGATGCACTGCGTGAAAAGGGGCGCAGCGTCGATACGGCAGGGTTCGACGCCGCCATGGCCGAGCAGAAGGCCAAGGCCCGCGCGGCCTGGTCGGGCAGCGGCGAGGCTGCGGATGCGACGATCTGGTTCGATGTCGCCGAGGCGCATGGGGCCACGGATTTCCTGGGCTATGACACGGAAATCGCCGAGGGCCAGGTGCTGGCTCTGGTCCGCGACGGGGCCGAGGTCAAATCCGCCAAGGCGGGCGAGACGGTCCAGATCGTGATGAACCAGACGCCGTTCTACGCCGAAAGCGGCGGGCAGGTCGGGGATACCGGCTATCTGCGCGGGCCGGACATGCTGGTGCGGATCACGGATACGCGCAAATCCGCAGGCGTGTTCATTCATTTCGGCGAAGTGGTCGAGGGCGAGATTGCCAAGGGCAGCCATGGTGCGCTGGAAGTGGATCACGCGCGGCGCAGCGCCATCCGCGCGCATCATTCGGCCACCCATCTGCTGCATGAGGCGCTGCGCGAGACGCTGGGCGATCACGTGGCACAGCGCGGGTCGCTGAATGCACCGGACCGGTTGCGCTTTGATTTCAGCCATTCCAAGGCCTTGACGGCGGATGAACTGGCCCATGTCAGTGCGCAGGTGAACGCTTTCATCCGGCAGAACAGTCCGGTGGAGACGCGGATCATGACGCCGGACGATGCCCGGGCCATCGGGGCGCAAGCGCTGTTTGGCGAGAAATACGGCGATGAGGTGCGGGTCGTGTCGATGGGGCGCGCCGATACGGGAAAGGGGCATGACGGCAAGGTCTGGTCGATCGAACTGTGCGGTGGCACGCATGTGGCGCGCACGGGCGATATCGGTGCCTGCGTGATCCTGGGCGACAGCGCGTCAAGCGCCGGGGTGCGCCGGATCGAGGCTTTGACGGGTGCAGCCGCGATGGAGCATATCCGCCTTGAAGCGCAGCGCCTGGCGCAGGTGAGCGAGGCGCTGAAGGCGCAACCCGCCGATCTGGCGGATCGTCTGCGCGCGTTGCTGGACGAGAGGCGGAACCTCTCGAACGAGGTAGCGCAACTGCGCCGCGAATTGGCGATGGCAGGCGGCGCAGGGCAGGGGCAGGCGGCAGCGGCCAAGGAGATCAACGGCGTCGCCTTCATGGCGCAGGTGATGTCGGGCGTATCGGGCAAGGATCTGCCCTCGCTGATTGACGAGCACAAGCAGCGGCTTGGGTCGGGTGCCGTGTTGCTGATCGCGGATGCGGATGGCAAGGCCGCCGTGGCCGCAGGTGTGACGCCAGATCTGACCGGCCGGATCTCTGCGGTCGAGATGGTGCGCGCAGCGGTGGCGGAACTGGGCGGCAAGGGGGGCGGTGGTCGCCCCGATATGGCGCAGGGCGGCGGCACAGATGCGGCCAAGGCACCCGACGCCATCGCAGCGGTCGAGAAATTGCTGGGCGCCTGAGGGAGGACGGAGCATGACAGCCTATATCATCGCGCGGATCGAAGTGACCGATCTTGAGGATTACAAGACCTATGCCAGCCAGACCGTCGCTTTGGCCGAGAAGGCGGGCGGCACCTTTCTGGTGAAGGGTGGCCCCATGACCCAGGTCGAAGGCTCTGGCCCGGATCGGCATGTGGTGATCAGCTTTCCGACGCGGGAACAGGCGCTGGCGTGGTATCACTCGCCCGAATATCAGGCGATCTTGCCCATCGCCCTGCGCAGCAGCACACGCGATCTGGTGATCGTGGACGGCATTTGAGAAAGGAAAAGATCCGATGAGCGCTCTTTGGATTGCCCATGTCACCGTGACCGACGCAGAGGCCTATGGCCGTTATGCCGCTTTGGCCGGGCCAGCCATCGCCAAGCACGGTGGCGTCTTCATCGCCCGTGGCGGCCGGTTCGTGCAGCTTGAAGGGAAAGAACGCCCGCGCAATGTGGTGGCGCGCTTCCCGTCGCTGGAGGCAGCCGAGGCTTGCTATCACTCGCCCGAGTATCAGGACGCGCTGGCCCATGCGCGCGGCGCATCCGAACGCGACCTGGTGATCGTTGAGATCACCGAATAACGCGCGACAGACTGGATCGCGCGCCACCATGGCCTAGGTCTCGGCAGGAACCCTAACCGAGAGCTTGGCTGATGTTTTTGCGTCTGTTGGTCTGTCTTGTCTGTCTGCTGCCGGCATCTCTGCTGGCCGATGATTGGGATGCCCTCAAGCAACCGGGGGCCATCGCCCTGATGCGGCATGCGCTGGCACCGGGCGGGGGCGATCCGGAGGGCTTCACGCTTGGCGATTGCGCTACGCAACGCAATCTTGATGCGCGCGGCCGGGATCAGGCCAGCCGCATCGGTATGGCGCTGCGAAAGCAGGGCATCCGTTTCGATCTTGTCTGGTCGAGTGCATGGTGCCGCGCCGAGGAGACGGCCCGTCTGATGGAGCAGGGCCGTCTGGAGATCCGCCCATCGCTCAATTCATTCTTCGCGGGACGTGGCGACCGTTTGACACAGACGGCAGAGACACTGAACGCCTTGTCCGCCTTGCCGGACGATAGCCGCGCGCTTCTGGTGACGCATCAGGTCAACATCACGGCCCTGACGGGAGTCATGCCCCAATCCGGAGAGATCATCGTGGCGCGGATGCGAAATGACGGAACGCTGGAGGTGACAGGGCGCGTGAATATCGCGCCCTGACCATTTGATATCAGGCGGTTTTCGCGTGACGCTTGCGCTCGTGCGGGTCCAGATAGCGCTTGCGCAGGCGGATCGCGTTCGGCGTCACTTCGACCAGTTCGTCATCGTCGATATAGGCGATGGCTTGCTCCAACGTCATGGTGATCGGGGTGGTCAGGCGCACAGCCTCGTCCGTGCCCGATGCCCGCACGTTGGTCAGCTTCTTGCCCTTGAGCGGGTTCACATCCAGATCGTTGTCGCGGCTGTGTTCGCCGATGATCATGCCCTGATAGACATCAGCCTGCGCACCGATGAACATGCGGCCCCGCTCTTCGAGGTTCCACAGCGCATAGGCGACCGAGGTGCCGTTTTCCATCGAGATCAGAACGCCTGCGCGACGGCCCGGAATCGGGCCCTTGTGCGGGGCCCAGGTGTGGAACACGCGGTTCAGAACGCCGGTGCCGCGCGTGTCGGTCAGGAACTCGCCGTGATAGCCGATCAGACCACGCGAGGGGACATGGGCGATGATGCGGGTCTTGCCGACGCCTGCGGGCTTCATCTCGACCAGTTCGCCGCGACGGGGACCGGTGACCTTTTCGATCACGGCACCCGAATATTCGTCATCCACGTCGATGGTGACTTCCTCGATCGGTTCCAGCCGCTCGCCATCGGGGCCTTCACGGAACAGAACCTGCGGGCGCGAGATGCTCAGCTCGAATCCCTCGCGGCGCATGTTTTCGATCAGCACGCCCATCTGGAGTTCGCCGCGACCGGCCACTTCAAAAGCTTCGCCGCCCGGTGTGTCGGTGACCTTGATGGCGACGTTGGATTCGGCTTCCTTCATCAGTCGCTCGCGGATGACGCGGGACTGCACTTTCTTGCCGTCGCGGCCCGCCAAGGGGCTGTCGTTGATGCCGAAGGTCACGGTGATCGTGGGCGGGTCGATCGGCTGGGCGGGCAGGGGCACATCCACCGCCAGCGCGCAGATCGTGTCCGCCACGGTCGCCTTGGTCATGCCCGCAAGGCTGACGATGTCACCGGCCACGGCCTCGTCAATGTCCTGCTGGCTGAGGCCGCGGAAGGCCTGCACGCGGGTCACGCGGAATTGTTCGATCTTCTGGCCGATGCGCGAGAGCGCCTGCACGGTGGCACCGACCTTGAGGCGGCCCGATTCGACGCGGCCCGTCAGAAGGCGGCCCACGAAAGGGTCAGAGCCCAGCGTGGTGGCCAGCATGCGGAAGGGTTCGTCCGCATGCTTTTGCTGCTTGGGCGCAGGCACATGGCGCACGATCAGGTTGAACAGTGCGGACAGGTCCTTGCGCGGCCCGTTCAGATCGGCATCGGCCCAGCCGGAACGGCCCGAGGCGTAGAGATGGGGGAAATCCAGCTGGTCGTCATTGGCGCCAAGGTTGGCGAAAAGGTCGAAACATTCGTCCAGCGCGCGGTCCGGTTCGGCATCGGGCTTGTCCACCTTGTTCAGCACCACGATGGGGCGCAGGCCCAGCGCAAGTGCCTTGGCCGTCACGAATTTCGTCTGAGGCATCGGGCCTTCGGCCGCATCGACCAGAAGGCAGACACCATCGACCATCGACAGGATCCGCTCCACCTCGCCGCCGAAATCGGCGTGGCCGGGGGTGTCCACGATATTGATGCGCGTGCCTTTCCATTCGACCGAAGTGTTCTTGGCCAGAATGGTGATGCCACGCTCGCGTTCCAGATCGTTGCTGTCCATGGCGCGTTCGGTTGTCGCCTGGTTCTCACGGTAGGTGCCGGATTGCTTGAGCAGCTCATCCACCAGCGTCGTCTTGCCGTGGTCCACATGCGCGATGATGGCGATATTTCGCAGGTCCATTGTCTGTCCTTAAGGGGATGTTTGGCCGGGGCCTACATCGCATTTGCCAAAAAGGCCAGATGGAAAGGGTAACAGCGTCCCGACCTGTGGCATTTTTCTGCACTGCGGCGCGACGCAACAGCCCTTAGCGCATGTCCCGGCTGTGCAGGATCATGAACTCGCCCAGGTTCTCGCGACTGACATAGCCCAGCGCCCGCCCATCTGCGGTGCAGACAGCAACCGCGGCTGCATTGTGCTGATGCATGAGATCAAGCAGTTCCGTCAACGGCGCCGTTATCGCGATGCAGGGCAGCGGGTCCAGCGTGACGGCGCTCAGACTGGTCATCTGCCCCGCCGGATCGTTCAGCGCGGCGAAGATGTGGTTGCGCGTCAGAAGGCCGGTGGGCCGCCCGGCCTCGTCCAGCACGGGAAACTCGGCCTGCGTGGTGCGGATCAACGCCTGTCCGGCGGCATGCAGCGTATCTTCGGGGTGCAGGGCCTCATAGGTGGTGATCATCGCGTCGCGGGCGGCAAAGCGTTTGGACAGGCTGCGCATGGAGACGTCCTGCGCCTCGGCCCCGGCGGCGATGAAGATGAACACACCGATCAGGATCAGCACGGGATTGCCCGACATCAGGCCCAGAAAACCCATGCCGAAGGCCAGAACCCGCCCGGCGCCTGCGGCGATTTCGGTGGCCCGGACGCGACCCATCCGGGTTGCCAGCGCCGCACGCAGCACCCGGCCACCATCCATGGGAAAGGCGGGCAGCAGGTTGAACACCGCCAGAAACAGGTTCACCCCAGCCAGCCGCGCCAAAAAGCCCTCGAACGTGCCACCTGAGGACACCATATCGTCAAGCGGCAGGCTGCGCCCGCCCAAGGCCAGCATCAGAACGGCCCAGATCACGACATTGACCGCCGGACCGGCCAGCGCAACCGCGATTTCCTGAGACGGCTTTTCCGGCATGCGTTCCAGACGGGCCAATCCGCCGATCGGCAGCAGCGTGATATCCGGCGTGCGGATCCCGTAGCGTCGGGCCGTCAGGGCGTGCCCGTATTCATGGGCCACGACACAGGCAAAGAGAGCGAGGATGAAGAGGACATTCTCGACGGCGGCTGCGGGGCCGCCTTGGGCGTAGCCGGCCCAGCCGATCCAGATCAGGATCAGGAAAAACGTGGCGTGAACCCGCAACTCGGAACCGAACAGACGCGCGATGGGGAAAGACCAGGCCAAGCGTCGCACCTCTCGTCAGACAGTGAAAGGGCCCGCTGTTGCGGGCCCTGCGTCCCGATCAGAACGGGATTTCGTCGTCGATATCACGCGAGGGGGCACGACCGCCGCCACCGCCGCCGCCGCCGCCCTGCGATGGGCCGCTGTCATAGCCGCCGCCGTAATCGCCGCCGTAATCGCCACCCGAGGGACCACCATAGGACCCGCCGCCACCAGCGCCGCCGCCGCCGCCGCTACCCGATGGGCTGTCCAGCATCGTCAGGTTGCCATCAAAGCCCTGCAACACGACTTCGGTCGTGTAGCGATCAGCGCCGCTCTGGTCCTGCCATTTGCGGGTTTGCAGCTTGCCCTCGATATAGACTTTTGAGCCTTTTTTCAGATAGCGCTCGGCCACGCCGGCCAATGCCTCGTTGAAAATGGCGACGCTGTGCCATTCGGTGCGCTCCTTGCGTTCACCGGATTGCTTGTCTTTCCACGTCTCGGACGTGGCAATCCGTAGATTGCAGACCTTGCCGCCGTTCTGGAAGGTGCGCACCTCGGGGTCGCGCCCCAGATTGCCGACCAGAATTACCTTGTTCACCGATCCGGCCATGCCAATCTCCCGTCGAATCTCTGTTGTGCCAGTGTTCTTGTGGAACACGTCCCCTCTTGTGATGCAACTTGGTTAACACGGACCTAAGGCCCGACAGAAACGAAAAACCGCCCAGCAGGCCACAGCGCGGCAGCGGTGGCGGCGACAAAGACTGGAATATCCGGCCCAAGCGGATATAGTCGCAGTCTGAAACCTTCGGGACGGTGACGACATGATCAGGATTTTGACGGGCGTGGTCGTGCTGGCCATTGCGACGGCAGGCAGCGCGCAGGCGGAGATTCTGTCCAGTCAGTCACGGGTCAAGCTGTTCTCGTCCCAGACGCGGGTTCTGGATACACGTGCCAGCCAGCAATACAACGCCTCGGTCCGTCTGCAGCCCCCTTCGGTCAACACCCCGACAAAATGGGGCTCGGGTGAGGGTGCCACCTTCACCGGACGCTATAATGGTCCCTATCTGGCGATGGCGCGGGACGCGGCGAGGCGGCATGGTGTGCCGGAAGACCTGTTTCTGAAGCTCGTGCAGCAGGAGTCTGGCTTCAACCCCAAGGCCGTGTCCAGCAAGGGGGCACTGGGTCTGGCGCAGCTGATGCCCGACACCGCGCGGATCCTGCGGGTCGATCCGCTGGATCCCTATCAGAATCTGGACGGGGGCGCGCGCTACCTCATGCAGCAGTATCGCGCGTTCGGGAATTGGCGGTTGGCCCTCGCCGCCTATAACGCAGGACCCGGTGCCGTGCAGAAACATGGGGGCGTGCCGCCGTTCCGCGAGACGCAGAACTACGTCAAGGTCATCTTCGGCGGCTAACTGCGCACCGATGCCCGCCCGTCCGGGCCGCTGTAGTGGCGTTCGACCTTGGCCACGCGCAGCCTGTAATGCGTATACCAGCGATCCTGACCCAGTTGCTGCGCGACCAGATGCTGCGCATCGGCCTTCCACGCAAGGATCGACGCCTCATCCTGCCAATAGCTGACGGTGATGCCGAAGCCGTCTTCGTTGCGGGTGCTCTCCATGCCCAGACAGCCCGGACTGGCCAAGGCCATCTCGCTCATCCGCGCGGCCATGGCCGCGTATCCGTGATCCCCATCCGCGCGCTGTGCCGTGAAGATCACCGCATAATAGGGCGGTTGGGGCAGGGGGGCAAAATCCGGGGTCATGTCATTCGGCGGCAATCTGGATCACCGGTCCCATCGTGGCAAGTTCCGCATCCGACAGATGGCATTTGATCTGATGCCCCTCGGCCAGATGGCGCACGGGCGGCACCTCACGCTCGCACATCCCCCCCGGCACCTTGGACTTCCACCCGCAGCGGGTCTGGAACGGGCAGCCGGGCGGCGGATTCATGGCCGAGGGAATATCCCCCTCCAGCACGATATGTTTCTTCTGCACGCGCGTATCGGCGATGGGCACGGCGGACAAAAGCGCCTCGGTATAGGGGTGATAGGGCGGGCTGAAGACCTGATCGGTGCTGCCCAGTTCCACCACATGGCCCAGATACATCACCATCACGCGGTCGCTGAGGTAGCGCACGATGGACAGGTCATGGCTGATGAAGAGAAGCGTCGTCTTGTGCTGACGCTGGATCTCCATCAAGAGGTCGGTCACGGCGGCCTGCACCGACACGTCCAGCGCCGAGACCGGCTCATCCGCCACCACGATCCGCGCGTCGCCGGCAAAGGCGCGGGCGATCCCGACGCGCTGTTTCTGCCCGCCCGACAACTGGCGCGGCATCCGGTCGGCAAAGGCGCGGGGCAGCTTCACCAGATCCAGCAGTTCCAGCATGCGGTCCCGCCGTTCCGCCTCGGAGGATCCCACGCCGAAGATCTCCAGCGCGCGGATGATCTGCCGCCCCACGGTCATCGAGGGGTTGAGCGTGTCGAACGGGTTCTGGAAGACCATCTGCACATCCGCCACTGTCTTGGTGTCGCGGTTCTGGATCGGGACATCGCCGATACTGCGATTGTCCAGAAGGATCTGCCCATCCGTCGCGGTCTCAAGCCCCATCAGCACCTTGGCGAAGGTGGACTTGCCACAGCCGGATTCGCCCACGATGGCCAAAGTCTCGCTTTCGCGGGCCTCGAATGACAGGGTCTCGTTGGCCTTGACCACTTTCATCTCGCCACCGCCGAACAGTTTGCTGGCGGACACCTGATAGTATTTCTTCAGGTTCTCCATCTTGAGAACGACCTTGCCGATCTCGCCCTTCTGCTTGACCTCGGCTTTCGCGGGCGGGGCCGCCCAGTCGATCTCGTCGAACCGCAGGCAGCGCGTCTCATGCGTGGCTGCCGCATCGACGGGGGCCATCGAGATATAGCCCTGATCGCAGCGCCCGGCCTCGAAGTAATTGCAGCGCGGTCCGAAATTGCAGCCCTCGGGGCGTTCATGCGGCAGGGGGAAGTTGCCCGGAATGGCGATCAGGGGGCTTGCGTTCTTGTCCGCGCCCGGCAGCGGGATCGACCGGAACAGCGCCTGCGTATAAGGGTGGCGCATCTTGTCGAAAACGTCGGTGATGCTGCCGCGTTCCACCGCCTCGCCGGAATACATCACGCAGATCCGGTCACAGGTTTCCAGCACCAGCCCAAGGTTATGGCTGATGAACAGCATCGAGGTGCCGTATTTCTTGCCCAGATCCTTGACCAGTTCGACAATCGCCGCCTCGACCGTCACATCCAGCGCGGTGGTCGGCTCGTCGAGGATCAGAAGCGCGGGCTTGGACATCAGCGCCATGGCGATGACGATCCGCTGCTGCTGCCCGCCCGACAGCTGATGCGGATAGGCCCGCATGATCCGCGCGGGGTCAGGCAGTTTCACATCGCGGATCACCTGCAGGGCACGCGCCTCGGCCTCGGATTCCGAGATCTTCTCGTGGATCATCGGCACTTCCATCAACTGCTTGCCGATGCGCATGGCGGGATTCAGGCTGGCCATCGGCTCTTGATAGATCATCGCGATCTCATTGCCGCGGATGTCGCGCAGCTCTTCCGCCGACATCTTCCCCAGATCGCGGCCCTTGAACTTGATCGACCCGCCGACGATGCGCCCGTTGACACCCAGATCCTGCATCACGCCCAGCGCCACGGTGGATTTGCCGCAGCCGCTTTCACCCACCAGACCCACGGCCTCGCCGGGTTGCACGGTGACGGAAAAATCCATCACCGCCGGGATTTCGCGCAGCCGTGTGAAAAAGGAAATCGACAGCTTGTCGATCTCGAGGATCGGCCCGTCATGATCCCATTTCGCCATCGCTCAACTCCCGTTGCGTCGTTTCATCTTGCCGTAAATACTCCGGGGTGCGGGGCGGCGCCCCGCTCCACCTGTTCTCAATCGCGCAGGCTTTCCTCGCGCAGGCCGTCCGCCAGCAGGTTCAGCCCCAGCACAAGGCTGAGCAGCGCCATCGCAGGCGGCAGGGCCGGATGCAGATAGATCGACAGAAGCTTGCGCCCCTCGTTGATGGTCGACCCCCAATCCGGGCTTTCGGGGCTGAGGCCCAGACCGAAGAAGCCCAGCGTCCCCAGAAGGATCGAGGTATAGCCGATACGCAGGCAGAAATCGACGATCAGCGGCCCGCGCGCATTGGGCAGGATCTCCCACAGCATGATATACCACGGCCCCTCGCCACGGGTCTGGGCCGCCGCCACATAGTCGCGGGTTTTGATATCCATCGCCAAGCCCCGCACGATGCGGAACACGGTGGGCGAGTTGACGAAGACCACCGCCACAAAGACCACCAGCAGGTTCGGCGGAAAGCTGATCAGCCCCAGGGGGTCGGCATCCCATGCGATGCCCAGATAGACCCAGAACCCGATGGCCAGGGTCAAGGCGACATAGATGTTGCGCTTGGACGGCTGCGTGAAGAAGCGGGAGTTGAACAGGATCGTCAGGAAGATGATCGGGAACAGGAACAGCACCCCCGCCATGTAGACGGGAATGCCCGTCAGCACGATCTCTGGCGTCACAAGCAGATAGAACAGCAGGATCACCGGGAAGGCAAGGATCAGGTTCGCCAGAAAGGACAGGAACGTGTCCAGACGCCCGCCGTAATAGCCCGCAGGCAGGCCCAGCGTAATGCCCACCATGAAGGCGAAGAGCGTGGCGAAGGGGGCGATCTTCATCACCTCCCAGGCACCGACGATCATCCGGCTGAACACGTCGCGCGCCAGATTGTCGCCGCCCATCAGGTAATAGGGGTATAGCCCCAGCGCCTCGGCATCCGGGACCGGAATCCCCGGTTCCTTGTTCTTCAAACCCGAGATCTGCGTCAGCACGTCATGCGTCACGATCCAGCCGAAACCACCGCCGAAAATGCCGGTGAAGACCCAGAACATCACCAGAGCAAAACCGAACATGCCGATCACGCTGTCGAACAGCTTGCCGTAAAGCCCCAGCCTGCGTTTGAAGGTGACCGAGACGGCAAAGGTCAGCCCCAGTGCGATCCAGACAGGGATGAACTGGATCAGGATGCGGGTGATGATCTCGCCCCAGCCGAGAGGGTCCATGTGCCTGTCCTTTAACTGATATTGATGCGCGGGTTCAGATAGACATAGCCGATATCCGAGATCAGCTGCGTCACCAGAACCACGATCACGGAAACGACCGAAACGCCCAGCAGCAATTCGATGTCATTGTTGCCGGCCGCCTGCACCAGCACCCAGCCGAAACCTTTGTAGTTGAACAGCGTCTCGACGATCACGACGCCGTTCAGCAGCCAGGGAAATTGCAGCATGATCACGGTGAAGGGCGCGATCAGCGCGTTGCGCAGCGCGTGGCGGATCACGATGTCGCTGAACTTCACGCCCTTGAGGCGGGCGGTGCGGATATATTGTGCGGTCATCACCTCGGCCATCGAGGCGCGGGTCATCCGCGCGATATAGCCCATGCCATAGAGCGCGATGGTCAGCACCGGCAGGAAGAAGTTGTTGAAACTCGCATCCTCCATCGCGCCCGTGGCCGTGCCGTTGAACCATTTCAGGCCCACCGCTGACGAGGCAAAAACCGCGATCAGGATCACGCCCGAGACATATTCCGGCGTGGCGGTGGTGGTGATCGCGAAGGTCGAGAGGGTCCGGTCGGTCCGTGACCCTTCCCGCATCCCCGCCAGAACGCCCAGCAGCAGCGCCGAGGGCACCATCAGCACCATCACCCAGAACATCAGCTTGGCAGTCAGACCCAGCCGGGTGGCGATGATCTCGCCCACCTCTGTCTTGAAGACGGTGGAAGTGCCCCAATAGCCCTGCAGGATGCCGCAGAAGGTGGGCGCTTCGGCCAATGCCTCGGCGGTCACCGTTCCGGTCACGCAGCGCCCGCGCATTCCGCCGGACACCTCGACCGTCCAGCCCGGCAAGACGCCCAGCCATTGCCCGTATTTCACCGGCATCGGTTGCAGATAGCCATTCTGGCCCAGATAGCTGGTCACCTCGGCATCGCTCATGCGGAAGTTGCCCTGGGTCTTGGCCAGCTTTTCAAGGTTCGGATAAAGGTTCGTCATAAAAAAGACGATGAAAGTCAGGCAGATCGCCGTGAGGATCATCACCCCCAGCCGGCGCAAGATGAACAGGCCCATGCAGTGCCCCCTGTCGGTCAGGCTGTGGCAGGTCTTGGTGACCTGTCCTTATCGTTCGTCAAAACAGCACGAACACGGCGCGTCGCCGGTCCGCGAGAGAGGCCGCGCCCTGTGACAGGCGCGGCCCTCCGATCCGTGGATCAGGCCGAAAGGCCCCATTTGTAGTGATGATGCTCGAAGGCGATGTGCATGTCGGTGCCCACCAGACCTTCGCGCATGTGGCGATAGAGCGAGCGCCAATAGGGCTGGATCGTCACACCTTCCTCCTGCACGAGGGCCTGCATCTTGGCGCTGACCTCGCGGCGCTTGTCGGCATCGGCAATCGCCAGCGCCTCTTCCAGCAGGGCGTCGAATTCGGGGTTGGCCCAGCCGAATTCGTTCCACGCCTCGCCCGAGCGATAGGCGACTGCGTAGATCTGCACACCCAGCGGACGGTGGTTCCAGTTGGTCGCGCTGAACGGATATTTGGTCCAGTCGTTCCAGAAGGTCGAGCCGGGCAGGATCGTCCGCTTCACGTTGAACCCGGCGTCGCGCAGCTGCGCCCCCACCGCGTCACAGGTGTTGCGCATCCAGTCATCATCCAGCGAGATGATCTCATGCTCGAAATCCGCCATGTCGGTCTCGTCCAGCAGCGCCTTGGCGGCGGCAGGATCGTGCTTGATGGGGGGCAGTTCGGCATATTCGGGATGCACAGGCGCGACATGGTGGTTCTCGGCGGTAACGCCTAGGTTGCCATAGCCCAGTTCCAGACAGACGGCGTTGTTGACGGCCATGTTGATGGCCTGACGCACGCGCTTGTCGGCATAGGGTTTCACGCCGTTCACCTCGGCCAGCTGGTTGGGACGGATCACCACGGTGGCCCCGGTCACGACCTCGGATTTCACAAGGCCCAGACCGTCCATGATCTCGATGAACTCGCCCACGGATTCGTGCAGCATGTCCACTTCGCCGGACTCAATGGCAGCCAGCCACGCAGCGCTGTCGGTGCCAAGGTCGATATATTCGATCCGGTCCACATAAGGCCCGCCATAGACATCGGTGCCCCACCAGCTGTGATCGGGATTGCGCACCAGAACGGCTTTGACGCCCACTTCCAGTTCTTCGATCACATAGGGGCCAGTGCCCACGTTCTGCAACTGATCGGGGTTGTAGGAACTGTGCACGATTGCGGCCGGATAGTCCGAGAAGTTGGCGATCACGGCGATATCAGGGGTGGAGAGGTTCAGCTTGACCGTCATGTCATCGACAACCTCGATCGCGCCGTCGCGCGCCTTGCCGGTGGCGTCGTCGATCAGACCGCCAACGCGCGCCGCCATCGAGTTGCCTTCGACATCACGCTCGCACCAGCGTGCGATGTTGCGCGCCACGTCTTCGGCGGTGAAGGCGTCACCGTTGTTCCAGGTCACGCCGGGACGGACCTTGAGCGTATATTCGGTCGCGTTGTCGTTGGTTTCCCAGCTATCCAGCAACATGCCGCGGAAGCTGCCGTCGCTGTTGTATTCCACCAGATACTCCAGCGTGCCACGTGTCACGTTGGCGATTTCCGACCAGTCGGCGGTGCGGGTGTCCTTGAGGGCTCGCAGGCTCATCTGGCAATTGATCGTGCCGCCCTGCGCGGGGGTCGCCTGTGCCTGTGCCGGCATGTTCAGCCCACCCAGCGCATAGGCCGTGGCGGCGGCCACGCCAAGGCTGGTGGTGCGGGCCAGGAATTCCCGGCGGCTGAGCTTGCCCGCCTTGAACTCTTCGGCATACATCAAGGCGGCCTTGTGGACGGGCTTGCCTTTGAAGGTCGTATGTTTCATCTCGAACTCCCTGTCACGAGTTTGTGCTTCTTGAAGGTTGATCGGTCGCTGCCTGCAGGCCTGCGACACTGTCGCAGCGCACCGGCCCCTTACGCCCCTCATCCTTGCGGGCATTCGGCACCAGATTGACCATCGCGTCAACGCACGCATTCGTCATTCTGTGAGCGGAAAGCGACATCGCCCTCTAACAGAAACGACATCGATGTCGCTGGCAAGCCTTAAACGGGATGCTCACGTGGATTTCAGGATTCCTGGCTGCGCAGCGCCGCGGGCTGGACCGTCCGGGCTGGCGTGCCCTCGCGCTGCGCGCTGCGGCGCAACATGCTGGGGGATTGCCCTGTGTGGTGCTGCACGAAACGCGAGAAATAGGCCGGGCTCGAGAAATTGAGACTCTGGCCGATATCCTGTAGCGGACGGTTCGTCGTCTCGATCATGTCGCGCGCCGCATAAAGGCTGCGCTGGGTCAGAATATCCGCCGCCGTCAACCCCGACGCCTCGCGGCACGAGCGGGTCAGATGGGTAGGTGTGACGCCCAGTTCGGTCGCATAGTCGCCCATCAGCTTGGGCGTGGCGTAGTCCCGAGCCACCATCGCGCAATAGGCCTGCACCAGACGATGCGCCGCCGGGATCCGGGGACCTTCATCGGCATGTTCCATCATCTGGCGGCGCAGCCAGACAGACAGGAGCATCGAATGGGCGCGCATCGCCTCGTCTGCATAGGGGCGTTGCGCGGTCTGTTCGCGCTGCATCACGTCAAGGATACCCGAGATCTCGGCCTGCGCCTGCACATCCCGGATCCGCAGATGCTGCGGTTCTTCCGGCAGGCCCAGATCACGCCCGTCCGGGCCACGGGCTGACAGATGCGCCGCCAGACCGAATCCCTGCTTGCCCAGATCCAGCGCCAGCAATGTGCCTGCGGGCACAAAGACCGCGTTATGGGTGCCGATGCCGCTGCGCAGCCCTTGCAGGATCATCCGGCCCTGACCGCGCGTGATCCAGAGCAGGATCGGATAATCAAGACTGTGCAGATGTTCCAGCCGCCAGGACGCGCCGCGCGCCATCTGGGCGATGCTGCCGATCCGGACACCGCCCGTCACCGGGGCAGAGCGGCCCGCGAAAAAAGTCGCATTCTGATCCATTCGTGCCGCGCTGGCCTGCATGGGGTCGTGCTCCGTATCTTGGCTGGACAGGGGGAAAACCTGACCTGTGCCAGAACCCTATAGCAGAGGCTTTGTTGAAAAAAGACAAGTTTGCAAGGGTCAGGCGCTTTCTGGCCGATAGACCGGCCAGTCGCGCATCCGCGCCCTGAACCATGTGCGTTGCCGCTTGGCAAATTGCCGCGTGGCGATGGTCGCGGCCTCTTGCGCGGCGGCAAGTGTCATGCGTCCTTGCAGATGGGCGATCAGTTCGGGCGCACCGATGGCCTTGGATGACAGATGATCCGGGTTCCAGCTGGTCAGATTGGCGCGCGCCTCCTCCAGCGCGCCCTCGGCCAGCATCGCAGCGAAACGGCCCGCGATTCGGGCGTTGAGCCAGTCTTTCGGTGCATCCACAAGGATCGGGATGGTATCGGACAGCGGCAGAAGGGGGGGCGGCGTCGCGTCCTGCCACTCTGCCAGACCGCGGCCCGTTCCATGCCACACCTCCCATGCGCGCTGGACACGCATCGGGTTCTGCCGGTCGATCCGCGCCAGCGTCGCCTCATCCAGATCCGCCAGAAGCGCCCCGATCCCGCCCGCGCGCAGCCGTGCCGTGGCCTCGGGGCGCACATGGTCGGGCAGGGTGGGGATCTCGGCCAGTCCTTCGGTTAATGCGGTGAAATAGAGGCCGGTGCCCCCGACGATGATGGGACGCGGCCCCGAGCGCAGCACAGGCGCCACCTCGCGCAGCCAGTGGCCCACGGAATAGGGCGCATCGCCCGCCACATGCCCATAAAGCAGATGCGGCACTCGCGCCTCATCCTGCGCGGAGGGGCGCGCGGTCAACACACGCCAATTGGCAAAGACCTGTATCGCATCCGCATTCACGATCACGCCGCCCTGCGCCTCGGCGATCCGCAGGGCCAGGGCGGATTTGCCGCTGGCGGTGGGGCCCGCGATCAGCACAGGACGGTCGGAGGTAAGCTGGGTCAGGTCGGGCATTCTCATGCCCCGCCTGATAGAGCAAACGGGACAAATCGCAAAGGTGGCGCTTCGCGGATTGAACCCGTCCGCGTTTTACGACATTTTGCGCCCGATCAGCCAACCCGGAACGGAGCCCCCATGCCCAACGACGACGACACGCATACCTCGCCGCAGGCGCAGACCAAGTTTCGCCGTGTGATGCTGAAGATTTCGGGCGAGGCGCTGATGGGCGACCAGGGCTTTGGCCTGCACCCGCCCACGGTTCAGCGCATCGCGCAGGAGGTCAAGTCGGTTCATGATCTGGGCGTCGAGATCTGCATGGTGATCGGCGGCGGCAACATCTTTCGCGGCCTTCAGGGCAGCGCGCAGGGGATGGAGCGCACGACGGCGGATTATATGGGGATGCTGGCCACGGTGATGAACGCGCTGGCGATGCAGTCGTCCCTTGAGGCGTTGAACATCCATACCCGCGTGATCAGCGCCATCCCGATGGATCAGGTCTGCGAGCCCTATATCCGCCGCCGTGCGGTGCGCCATCTTGAGAAAAAGCGCGTCGTGATCTTTGCGGCAGGCACGGGCAATCCCTATTTCACCACCGACACGGCCGCGACCCTGCGGGCCAATGAAATGGCCTGCGAGGCGATCTTCAAGGGCACCAAGGTGGACGGCGTCTATGACAAGGACCCCAAGAAACATGCCGATGCCAAACGCTATTCCCGCGTCACCTATGACGAGGTTCTGGCGCAGCATCTGGGCGTGATGGATGCCAGCGCCATCGCTTTGGCCCGCGACAACAACCTGCCGATCATCGTCTTCTCGTTGGACGAGCCGGGCGGGTTCAAGGGCATCCTGGCGGGCAAGGGCACCTATACAACCGTCCACGGTTGAGAGTAATGTGAGCAAAACCCGCCTATGCGGGAGACGGAATGAGGGAAGTGCAGCACGATGTCCGACGAAGATTTCGAGATTGATACCGATGACCTGGAGCGGCGGATGGAAGGGGCCATGGCGGCGTTGAAGACCGAATTCGCGTCATTGCGCACGGGCCGCGCCTCGGCCTCGATGCTGGAACCTGTGATGGTCGAAGCCTATGGCCAGCGGACCCCGATCAACCAGGTGGGCACGATCAACGTTCCCGAACCGCGCATGGTGACGGTGAACGTCTGGGACAAGTCGATGGTCGGTGCCGTGGAAAAAGCGATCCGCAACAGCGGGCTGGGCATCAATCCGCAATTGAACGGCACGATCATCATGCTGCCGATCCCCGAGTTGAACGAAGAGCGCCGCCGCGATCTGACCCGCGTCGCCGCCCAATATGCCGAACATGCCCGCGTCGCCGTGCGCAACGTCCGGCGCGACGGGATGGACCAAATCAAGAGGGCCAA
>Ga0209347_1003495_pt1 | contig 18161 bp, 10 predicted proteins | sample AutmiccommuBRH23_FD_187382 | JGI IMG/M metagenome (GOLD analysis project Ga0209347, IMG submission 187382) | Deep subsurface microbial communities from Mt. Terri, Switzerland - Autotrophic microbial communities BRH/23 (SPAdes) (version 2) | ecosystem: Environmental > Aquatic > Deep subsurface >...
TGTCCAGGTCCCTTTGGACCATGGTATTATTGGTACCTCCAGATTGTGACGGTTCTTAATGGCGAAAAGAGCTGAGTATCCCAAATGATAGAGGGAAACCGCGAACAGCATCATGCCGCCGAATATGTGCCAATCTAATAACCCGTCACCCCCGCCAAAAAACTTGGCAAAGGACATGGCCCATGCTTTACTGTGGAATTTTATAGGTAGTCCGGTGGCGGCACATAGAATAAACATGGAATATATCCCGAAATGCACTAGACGGTGGTGAATGTTCCAGCGTTGATAGACGTCTTTGTTTTCCGGGAAATCAGCATTGATGTCAGCCAAATTACTCACCTACTTCCGCTTTATTCTTCCAGATGACTAATCTGTTCTTTCGAATAACTAATCTTTCTCAGTGGCTGTCAGGCTTGCTGGCATCCATCCACTTACGGCGCAGTTCAATTAACACCATGATCAGCACGAAACCTATTGTACCTATAGTGAGCCAGGTAAAGAACTCCAGTGTCCAGAAGGATACCGCGCCATCACCGGTCGGCTTTAATTCGTAATGCATTTTCCCTTTGGCAAAATTATCCAATGGGAACAGATGGCAATTGCCACATGTCTTTGGAGTATTTTCCTTGGAAACCGTGGAGGCTTCCTCTTCAGGGCCTAATATAGTATGGCTGCCGTGGCAGCTAACACAACTGGCAGCTTCTTTCCCGCCCAGAAGCACGGATTTGGCGTGAAAATCAAGCTCATATTGATGCATAATCTCTTCATGACACTTAGCACAGGTGTGTGGCACCTGATTATGATTAATTGTGGCTTCAGCGACCTGCTTTTTATAAATATTGTGAACGCCATGGCAGTCGCTGCAGTATGCGTTGACCTTGCCTTTTTCAGTATTCATCTGCCCGTGTACACTGCTGTTGTACATTTGGGTGATATCCTTGTGACATCTTCGGCATTCACCGTTAACCTGATTAAGCAGAGCTTTTCTCTCGGTAGGGGCATTCACGTGAGGATAATCACTAATATTGGTATGGCAGTAGATACACGGCATGGTTCCGTGCATGGACACTAAATAGTTTTGTTCATTGACATAAAGCGAAGTAGACTTGGTCTCCCCTATAAACTTTGTCTTCAACCCCTGGGCCCCGTGACAACGTAAGCATCCTTCATTGATACGCGCAGACTTCTGCAGGAGGTCATCTGCAAGAGCCGCCGGACCAAACGCAAGCAATATAAGTGCAGCCACTGCGGCTAAAATTAGACTTTTAATGGTGCGGCTTTTCTTTATGCCCATGAGCAATTTCACCCCTTTCTGATCCTGCTAAAAAATACGCCAGCATTTGCTGCTGGCCTCTGGACTTGTGTGCCTCGGGACTGGTCCGGGTATTTTTTACGGCTTCGTCACATAACAGGCGGCCAAATTAACGTTAGAGAGATAGTGAACGTAACTGCGGAAACGAGTACTCCAACTACCAGGAAAACGATAAGTTTTCCAATGAAGGTGTTGATAGTGAATTTGTAATAAGTAACATACGCACTTACACTAAAGCCGAAGATCAGGATAAGAATTACACCAATGATAAACAATGCCGACATGAGCCTTCCCCCCTTCCTGAGAATAAATTTTTATTTACATCATTACCGGCGGCCATATCACTGTAAGGCATACCACAAAAGTGATTGCTGTAGCTGCCACACCGAGTACCACGAAGGCCAAGACCCTGGCCATTGGGTTTTTCAACGGGATTCTGAAGAAGGAAATATACCCTCCTATAGCAAAGCCAAATAACAAAACCATGGAAATTATTAATACGAACAGATTTTTCATGTAAGCTCCTCCTTTCACAGGGAACCATTTTAACCGACAAAATACCCGGCACCACTCGCTTTGTTTCTTGTCCGGACAACTAAAAAACTGGCTTTACAGAATAAGCCAGCATCTATCTTTGCTGGCCTCAGGACTTTTTGTCTCCGGACTGTATTACTTGTATTCAATTTTGGGTCGGTTTTCCTTGCCCAAGGCCGCATCTCCTTGGCTCTCCTGATCGGAAAATTCCAGGACCACGAACCTTTTGCAATGGCGGCATTTGATTAAGACCACATTGCCTTGCAGCTGGCATACGATCTTGCCGCATTTACACCTGACATTTTCCATAAAACCCCCTCCTTTGCTATACTCTGTATACAAAAAGCCAGCATTAACTGCTGGCCTCTGGACTTAAGTAGTCTCCGGACTTCGCTGATTTCTCAGCATTATTTGTATTTAATTGTTCCGGGCTGCGGGAACAACAAAGGCCAGCATTTAATGCTGGCCTCTGGACTCGTAGTCTCCGGACTTCTTTACATATGTTTTGAATATCCGTGGTTATTATCCTTATTTACAAAGTGTGGATAAATCCCCGAGCTTTCTCTGACATCATCAAGCCTCACATACATGAACCTCTTGCAGTGGCGACACTTGATAATCACAAACTCGTGGTCTGATTGGCAGACAATCTTTCCGCACTCACAACGCATATCTTTCATTTTAATATCACCATCCCAACTTATTTTTTCGATCTACCTTATAAACATCACCTCCGGGAACATTTGGTTCCCCCCAAAATTTACAGACCAGTAATATTCTCATATTTTATAAAGGCCTTGGTTTGCCGCAAACCTTCATATCAGATGTCATTCAAAACCCTGCTTTAATAAGAACTTTTTGAGCCATCACTTGTGCAGTTGTTCACAAACGCCGCGCAGCTTTTGTGTTTTTATGTTCTTGTTATATCTATTCCTAATTTTTGATAAAACTCCTTCTTATTTCGCCGGATAATTTAATGCTTTTTTAATACTTTTTTAATACTTTCCTGTCCCCTGCTGCTGCGCTTTTGAACCCTGAGTTGCGAGATCTAATAAGAAAGAGACCAGTTAAAAACTGGTCTCTGGACATTTCAGCCTCTGGACTCTCGCCTCAGGACATATTGCATTGATGGGAAGGATTTTGTCTTCCTTCACTATATTGTATTCGCAGTACTAAGTGAAATTCCTTCTTTTTTCCATTAAACTTTTTTAAAAGTGGCTCACCCCTTGTCAGAATTAGTCCTCGACCTTGGTTACTACTTTTGCCAGAGCCACCAGCGAGTCCTTCTCGTCAAGTCTCATCATCGTAACGCCCTGGGTTGACCTGCCCATTGAGGAAATATCCTTGGCAGCAAGCCGGATAATAATTCCCTCAGCAGTGATCATCATTATTTCTTCATCTTCACCGACCACCTTAATACCTACCAGCGGACCATTGCGCTTTGTCGGCTTAATAGTCATAATGCCCTTCCCGCCCCTGGTTTGACCGCGGTATTCGGAAAGTGGAGTCCTTTTCCCAAAACCGTTGGCTGTAACCACCAGAAGGGACTGTCCGTCTTGTATCAAGTCAATACCGACAATATTATCAACGCCGGATAAGGATATCCCTCTTACCCCCCTTGCAGTCCTGCCCATGCTCCTGACCTGGCCTTCAGAGAACCTGATAGACATTCCCCTCCTGGTACAGATGATCACTTCATCTTTTCCTGAAGTCAGTTTGACGTCGATCAATTCATCGTCTTCATCCAGCGTAAGGGCAATCAGTCCACCCACCCGGGTAGAAGCATAATCACTTATTGGCGTCTTTTTAACAATCCCGTTTCTGGTAGCTGTAAAAAGATAATTCTCAGTGTCAAACGCTTTAACCGGAATGACTGAAGTTATCTTCTCATCTCCAGAGACCTGCAAGAGGTTGACAATTGCAGTCCCCTTGGCCTGTCTTCCAGCTTCAGGAATCTCGTGAACTTTTAGCTTATAAACCTTACCCTTGCTGGTAAAGAACAGCAAATAATGGTGGGTTGTGGTGATAAACAGGTGTTCTACAAAATCTTCTTCCTTTGTCCCCATCGCGGTTACTCCGCGCCCACCACGTTTTTGGCTGTGGTAGGTATCCAGAGAAATACGTTTTACATAACCATGGTGGGTAATAGTGATAACCATGTCTTCCTCGGCAATGAGATCCTCAATATCCATTTTGGTGTCATCGTTGGAAATCACGGTCCTCCTGAGGTCATTATATTTTCTCCTCATTTCCAGCAGTTCTTCTTTGATAATTGCCAGAACCATGTGTTCATTGGCCAGCACAGCCTTATAGTATGCGATCCGTTCCATCAGGCTCTTGTATTCTTCCTCCAGCTTTTCTCGCTCCAAGCCGGTCAGCCGCTGAAGGCGCATATCAAGAATAGCCTGAGCTTGTTTCTCGGAGAGGCTGAACTTTTCCATCAGGGCCGCGCGGGCAATATCCACGGTCTGGGACGCACGGATAGTCTTGATTACCGCATCAAGGTTATTCAAGGCAATACGCAGGCCCTCCACGATATGAGCCCTGGCTTCTGCTTTATTCAGCTCAAACCTTGTCCGCCTGACAATTATATCTTTCTGATGTTCGAGATAATAGAACAGAATTTCCCGTAGATTGAGAACCCGCGGCTGATTATCCACCAGAGCCAGCATGATTACCCCGAAGGTATCTTGCATCTGAGTATGTTTATACAGCTGATTGAGGATCACGTTGGCATTGGCATCTCTCCTCAGCTCTATCACTATATGCATACCGGTCCGGTCTGACTCATCACGCAGGTCTGTAATACCGTCAAGTTTCTTATCCCTGACCAGCTCGGCAATCTTCTCTATCAATCTGGCCTTGTTAACCTGGTAAGGGAGTTCGGTAACTACTATTCTCATCTTACCACTGTTCATTCTCTCTATTTGGGCTACAGCCCGTACCCTGATTACCCCCCTGCCGGTGGCATAGGCAGATTTTATTCCCTCCCGGCCCATAATGATGCCCCCCGTGGGAAAATCGGGGCCTTTAATCGTCATCATCAGCTCTGTGGGAGTTACATCAGGATTTTCAATCAGCATCACAACCCCGTCGATGACTTCCCCAATGTTATGGGGCGGGATGTTTGTGGCCATACCCACAGCAATACCGGATGAACCGTTAATTAGGAGATTGGGTACGCGTGCAGGTAGAACCACCGGTTCTTTCAGCGTGTCATCGAAGTTAGGCATAAAATTGACAGTATCCTTCTCGATGTCACTTAACAATTCCGTTGCTATTTTGGACATTCTGGCCTCGGTATAACGCATGGCCGCAGCCGAGTCCCCGTCAACTGAACCAAAGTTGCCGTGGCCATCAATGAGTGGATACCGACAGGCGAAATCCTGGGCCATTCTGACCATAGCGTCGTAAACTGCCGTATCACCATGCGGGTGGTATTTACCGAGAACTTCCCCGACAATCCTGGCAGATTTCTTATGTGGCTTGTCCGGAGTCATTCCTAGTTCATGTACGGCATATAAAATACGCCTGTGTACGGGTTTTAAACCGTCCCTGACATCTGGCAGGGCCCGGCCGACGATTACACTCATAGCATAATCCATGTATGAGTTTCTCATCTCATCGTTGATATCTATCGGTAAAACCTTTCCTGTACCGAAATCTGCCAACACTGTCACCTCTTAATTTCTTTTAATAAAAGTTTTTTCACACGAATCATCATTTGAGTTTCCCATACGGTATTATATCAAAAATAGGACATACATGCAATTTTTGGTTATTGGACTTTACCCGCTTCTCCCGTAGACAAGAGCGACATTATCCTGATAAATAACCTTCCAGTCACCCATGGCTTTAATCAGGTGATTAAGCGGCGCCCCGGGAGGCAGCATAATGTATCTTGGACTGTACTTCAATAACAAGTCATAGGCATCAGGCCTGAGTTTTGTAATCCGCATATATTCGGGCAAGACCCTGTCTTCATAAATATCGGCCCTGCCGTCAATAAATATTTTGTTAGCCGGATACCTCGTCCAAATCAGGTACCCTCCCCACATATAGTCATTGAACAATGTCCCATCAAGGCCGTTTGTTCTCATGTACTCAACCGCATCATAAGGGAAGATTTCTTTGTTAACCCGCTCATCGATCGCCGCTTGTGGAGGAAAAGCGAAAGTCCCGTAAGCCAGGACCATACCCATAACCAGCCAGTTAATGACCAAACTCTGTTTTTGCGGCCGCTTTCCAGGGAAGAAACCAGATAGGTGGTCGACCCATATGGGCCCGGTAATAAACACGAACAGGCTGATGTTCCTGACCCCAAACATAGCCAGATAGGTAACCAGGCCAAGCAACAGGATATCCTGCAGTTTTACCTTCTTTTTAGAAATAATCAGAGTCGCATAAACTAAAAACAGATACGCCAGAAAGGCCTTAAAGACTGGATGGTGAAAATCCGGTGAAGACCACTCAGCTATGTTTTCAATAATTGCCTGACTGTTCATGGTAAAAAACGGATAAGAGAACATCTTCGTCGTATTAGGGTTGACCAAAACTGCAGAGAGCGTAAATATCAGGGTCAAGCCAAGGGCTTTCAGCTGATCCCTGCTCCATTTTTCTGACACCAGCCTACCTGCATTAATCGAGAACAACCCGGAAAACAGATAGACGCAAATCAAAATAATCCCCAAAATGAAAGAGCCGTGCATGTTGACCCATAAAACCATCGCCGGCGGAAGGAGCCACAAATAATTTTTACCCCTAAAATACATCTCCAGAACAAATATATAACCGATAATAAAGAGATAGGCCAACAAGTGCGGGCGAAATACCCAGAAAAATGATGAAAAAAAAGTAGAAACAATGAGAATAGCAGTCGTTATTGATAAGTCCTTGTTCGCTCTGATATAAACCAGTCGGCCCAACACAAAAAACGTCAAAGACAGGAAAAACAGATTAACAGTAAAAAGACCGCGGAATTCCCAGGCCTTGTACGACAGATAATATATCAATTCGGACCCCCACTCGTGAGCGATCCATGGGTGCCCACTGTTGGAGAAAGAATAAAAGTCTGCCTTTGGAATAGTCTGATTTTCAAAGATGTACTGCCCCACCTCCAGATGCCACCACATGTCAGTGTCGTGGATTTTATCGGCATTTACCAAAATGAAACACAAAAAAATGGCGGCAAAGGCCACATACTGGATTTTCAGACGGGATAAAAGCTTTAAAGCCATGACCGACCCCCGTTCCTTAATTATGCCCGTTTTACTTGTTGGCCTGTTTTATCTTTGTATGACAGCCGACGCATAATTCATCACTTAGAACCCTAAAAAACATGGGGTATTGCGTGCCATGCGGATCATGGCAGCTGGCACAGCGCAAATAGCCCCCGTTGGGGTCAGTAAGATTTTTCCCGACAGGGTGTTTCATTACCCGGGCGCTTTCCGCATGGCAACCCTGACATAATAGGATAGACTCAGATTTTAGAATAGGAGAATTACGGGACGAGTGGGCCTCGTGACAAGCCAGGCAACCACCGGTCTTTTTATGCCTGCTAACGTCAAACCCGACTGCCAGGCCGCTGTGGCAATCTGTACAAAGGGAGACGGAATCTTTTTTCAAAAGTTTCTCTGCCTCTGCGACATGCGGCATATGGCAGTCAGTACATTTACCTTTAGCTACAGGAGCATGCTGTGACGGCATCGCCGTATCTATCTCCTTGAAATGACAAAGCAAACAAAGAGTTCTGCCCGGCAGGGTCGTGAGACCTTTGTTATTAGAAGCGTGCGCCACATGACAACTGGTGCAATCACTGTTCTTATAGGGTTTATGCTCTGTACTGCCCGACCTCATGTAATGACATGTTGTGCAAAGCTGGACTGTATTCACCCTTAATAAATAGGGGTTATCTGAACTGTGCGGGTTATGGCAGTCTGTGCATTTACCATCCCGAAAGGGTTTATGTTGGGCGGACAGCACACCCTCGAGGGCCTGTTTTTGATGACAGGTATAGCATAGGAGTTCCATATCCATGGATAATTCCCCATGTTTCTTGTTTCCTGTCCCCTCAGTCTTATGACATGCGTTACAATCCCAAGTTTCAACCGGCCTGTGAACGGAAATCCGCTTACTGTCAAGTTGCATAAACTGCCCATGACACTGTCCGCACTTCTCTTTTAGCAAGATGTTTACCCTTGGTTTTGTTACGCCCTTGAGACCACTTTCATCGGCAAACAACACCCTGAACTGCGGGTAAAATAAAATGGCGGCAACACCAACGATACAGATTATCAGTAATAGGTACCTGGTTTTCAGTTTCACTGGTCTGCCGCCTCCTTCCATATCTAATGTTCACTCCTGCCCAATTCCTAGTTTAGTGAATACCGTGGCATCTGAGACAGGATACTTTTTCCTGAACAAGCTTCATCTCAGCTTGTCTTTCAGGTGAGTATTGCTGATACCTTAGCCCCTGTTCTCTTCGGAGGTCGTCCTCCGACTTATACATCAACTGGTGGGCTTGTTCCGGACTTTTGTGTTCTTCATGACATTTTACACATTCTACCTGCCCGGCTGCAATTGCTGTGTTGACCCGCGAGTTATCGGAATCATGACAATTGTCACAGTTGAGCCCATTATTGGCATGCTCTGCAGTCAGATTAGCCTGATGGCATCCACCGCAGTTGAACTTGTCATTTCCGGTAAACGTGTTGACAATATGTTTGGGTTCGTAGTCTTTATGTACTGTTGTATGACAACTGTCACAGCCTGTTTTCCTTTCATCTGCGCCTTGAGTGACCGCGGCAAAGGAAGAATCATGGCATATATTACAGTCTTTGTTCTTTTCCCCGTGTTCCAAGATAGCATTGTTATTGTGACAGTTAAAGCAGTTTACTGCCAGTTTTCCTTGATTTACAAAGGTATGAGGTTGGTTAAGCTCCTCATGGATGACATGACATGCTGAACAGTCTGTATCCCCTCCGAAAATAGCTTTTCGAACCTCTTGTTCAGTGCTCTTATGGCAGCTGTTACAGCTTATTTGCCTGTCCTCGTGCTCATCCATCAGGTTGTCGTTGTGGCACTTATAACAGTCTACGCCTAAATCACCCCTATAATCAGTGGTATGCGGGGCATCCAGGTTCGAGTGAATAGAAGTGTGACAAGCATCACAATTCTTTCTGGCGTTTTCTATAGCATCTATTATCACAGAGTTTGTGCTGTTATGACAAGTACTGCAGTCATATCCCTGATTATCGTGTTCAGTGCTGAGGACCCTGCTGTGGCAGGTGAAACAGGCCACCCCAAGGCCTCCGGAATATGAAGACTGATGCTCAGTGGCAACATCCTGATGAATATCGTGACAGGCATCGCAAGTTTTCAACCCTGCAGCAATGGTGCTTTTTACGCTAAGACTTGCGCTGGCATGGCAGGTATTGCAGTTCAGGCCCCTGTCCTCGTGTTCTGTCTTAAGATTGCCATCGTGACAAGGTGTACAATCAAAAGCTGGGGTTTCAGCAAAATTTCCTGTATGGTCTGCGGTGACATCAGGATGAATGGATGAATGGCAGTCGCTGCAGTACGTGTCAGCCTCTCGGGCTGTGATGGAAGCTTGGACCACCGCATCTTCTGAGGAATGGCAGGTGCCGCATTCCATTTCCTGGCCATCAATAGACCGGGAAGTATGTTCGTCAGCCAGGTTGTTCTCATGGCAGCCACCGCAATTTACACTTGGTGAAGCCATATATGTTGAGCCATGGGAACTGCCGATATCCTCATGAATATCATGACAAGAATTACAGTCGGTACTTTGTGCCGCGATAGCATCAGTAACCCTGATGTCTACGCTCTCGTGGCAGGCACTGCAATCAAGCTCCCTGCTTCCATGCTCAGCCGTCAGTTCTGATAAATGGCAAGCCGAGCAACTAAACGGTAACGGATCAGTATAATTGCTCTGATGAATAGCAGTGACATCATGAAGGGTTTCATGGCAGTCGGTGCACTTCTTAAGCCCAGTTGTAACAGCGCCTGCAACATTTAAGTCCGCTGACTCATGGCAGGTATTGCAGTCAAGAGGCCTGTAATCTCTGGTTAAGCCGGTATGCACTCTGTTAATAGAGGGCTGATGGCACCCCATACACTGGTCATCAGGATCACCGGTATAATCCGAATTATGCAAGGTATCAAGCTCTTCATCAGGATGCACATTATGACACCCTGTACAATCTGTTACCCCGTTCTCAATAGCCAGCCCGACCAAAAGATTGCCGCTGGCATGACAGGAATCGCAAGTGATCTCCTCTCCACCGTCATTAATTCTTCCAACATGTTCTTCTGTCAGGTCGTAATTATGACACTTCGAACAATTTACCGGAGGATCTTCGTGGTAGGTGCTGTTATGGGGAGCGCTAAGATCTATGTGGTAGGCCATATCATTACCTGCAGTATGACAGTCTGCACAGTTCTTATCCTTGCCTGTCACACTGTCCAGGATTGCTGGTTTACCGCTGGCATGACATGTATTGCAGCCCTGCTGCCCAATTACTGTTATCTTACTATGCTCTGCTGCCAAATCACTATCGTGACAGCCGGTGCAGGTGACCTGAGGACTAAATATTGGCAGAATCCCTCCATGCTTACTGTCTACGTCATTATGGAAACCAGACCGGAAGTTACCATGGCAGGAGTCACAATTGGTTTGCCCAAGGTTAACAGCATTGAGGACCAGCGGGTTACCTGATTTATGACAGGTCCGGCAGTCTGCCGGAGAGCCATCATCCAGGACCCGGCCTTCATGTTCAATTTGAATATACTCTTCATGGCAATTGGTACAGTTAACCTCAGCATCTGCCACGTATGTGCTGGTATGAGGAATATTCAGGTCAGCATGAATAACGTGGCAATCGGCACATTCCGCCCGCGGCGCTTCCTCAGCCAAATGATTCTGAATTGTGGATCTGACATTTACTGCGTCTCCGACCTGATTATCATCTAAAATTTCATGACATGTATTACAGGTATAACCGTTAAATGCTGTCGGCCTGCTATCGAAAAATGCTGTGAAGGGGTCGGCTGGGATATGTTCATCAACAAGGTTTGACATATGGCAGGCATCACAGCTTTTTTCCGGTTCTGTAAAAGTAGAATCGTGCTTTGTCAATTTATCAACGTGATAGGCCATATTATTTGCTGCTGTATGACAAACAGTACAATCTGTCTGATGGTTTGAAATAGCATTCCTGATGTTTGGATTTAATGAAGTATGACAGGTATTGCAGTCCAGGGTAGTCCCTTCTTGGTCAATCCGTCCCAAATGTTCAGTATCCAAACGCTGGCTGTGACACGTAAAACAGTTCACATCCCCTGGAACAGGTGCATACGCGGTAGTATGTTTGACATCAAGGTCAGTGTGATAGGCCATTGCAGCGAAATGACAGCTGATACACAATGTATTTTCCGCGCCGTCATTCACATTGTCAATAATCGCTGCCTTTATAGCCGCACTGCCATTGTTGTGGCAGGTATCACAGGTCATTACCAATCCCAGTTCTATGGTCTTACCTACGTGAATATCTTCCATATTGCCTGTATCGTGACAGGAAATGCAATCCACCTGGGGTGATGTTTCAAAAACAGAGGTATGTCTTCCGCTGACAGTGGCTGAAGGATGGATTTCTCCTGATGAATGGCAGGCGTCACAATTAAACTTTTCATCTGTGGTCCCGTTACGAACTGAATCGACGATTAGATTTTTCACTGTTTTCTCTGAAGGAGTAGTCATCTCAGACGTATGACAGGTGCCGCAATCCACGTCTTTGATTAATTTAAGCACCGCTAGCTGCGCACCTGTATGGATATTCCGCAGGTCGGCCGAGCCGTGGCATCCTGTACAGGTTACGTCTGCTCCGGCTATAAAAGTGTCAGTGGTGGTATGAGCAGTCGGATAACTAACATGAATATCATCAACATCGGCATGGCACTTATCGCAGCTATTGTTAATGTTGAGGTTGATATCTTTTAAGGGGTCAAAAATCCCCGTATTAATGGTCAATCTAACTTGTCCACCGGCAGTATGGCAGGTATTGCAGCTCATCGTGCCGCCGCCTGCGCCCGGAGATAACTGCCTGCCGTCATGTTCACCGACTAAGCTGCTGCTATGGCAGATACTACAGTACTCCTTCGCCAGGTTTGGAGCCGCCGCAAAGTCAGTGTCATGCCTCTCTGTTTCCCTGGCGTGAACAACGGTGTGACACTTGGCGCAATCGTTCCGATAATCATACTGCGGGTCTGTCGCCGCTATCGTGTGACCGGCGTAAACCGCGGCGTTTACAAGAGCATTGTCAAGAACCAGACTATTGGGGACATGACAAGAATCGCAGTTATATAAATTTCCTTTAAATGAGGTTATGGCTCCTCCGATGTGTTCATCAGAAATTACCATATTATGGCAGATTGAACAGTCTACCCTGATGTCTGAAGTCCTTGTTGCAGTATGTTTGGCATCCAGATCATTATGATAGGCTCCACTATCTCCAAAGCCGCCATGACAGGAATTGCAGGCAGTGATCTCGTTAAAAATGGTGTTATGGATTGTAGTGCTGTCAATACGTAAGCTTTGCTGCAGGTGGCAGGTTTCACAGTTAATGGATTCGGTATCGTGAAGATTAATGAGGTTTTCGCTGTGGCAGGCCGCGCAGGTTACGGGTGCCTCTGGGATAAAAGTGGGTATCGTTTCATGTTTCTCACTTTGGTCACTATGAATTGTATTATGGCAGGCTGCGCAATCGGTGTCATGATTACTAATGGCCGCTGCTGCCGGCTTGCTGCCACTGTACTCGTGGCAGTCTGTACATTTTATTAAAGGAAGAAGTGGTGTACTGGCATTCATCATTACTGCATCCAAAGTATTGGCCATATGTTCATCATCAATATAATTATTATGGCATCCGTAGCATGCCCCACGTTCTTTGGTTTCTTCATGTTTAGGCCGGTGAATAGTTGAAGAGACATCATCATGGCAGGCACTGCAATTGGTATCTTTAGTTGTTTGAACGGCCGTAATTATCCGTGCGTCTGCTGACATGTGACATGTTCCACAATTGAGACTAAAGTTCTTCCAGTTGATACCGGTCCTTATGTGTGTCCTGGTCAGGTTCTTACTGTGACAATCTAGGCACTGTTCCCCGCCTCCTGCAACTGCAGTGTAACTAGTAATGTGAGCAGGGAATATTTCATGTTTATATGTTGCCAGAGGTTGAGTTCCGTATGGATAACTATTGGAAATCATAGCAGTCCCGGCTTCAGGCGCAACATTAGGAGCATGACAGTTCAGGCAGCTGGAACCGGCGCCAAAATCGCCGAGGGTGGGCGGATTAATCCAAGCCGCCGGCCACCATTCATGACCTGCTCCATCAGTATCCTGGTGGCAGTAATTACAGTAGTAACTGCCGGTCCAACCGCCACTATGACACATATTGCAGGTATCGCCATCATATCCACCGCTGCCCCAGTCATGCGCATTTCTAGTATGTGCATATTTCATCAAAGGCGCATTGAGATTATGACAGGGGGCGCATCCGTTGGGCGCCTGTACCGGCATCTCACCATAGGTATTTGTATACAACGTTGTGTTATAAGTCGAGTTTGTCCCATCATAATCATATACAATTAAAGAAACCGGATACATGGTCTCATTCTGGAGCCCTGTAAGATTTCTGCTGATAAAAGTATTATCACCGGCAATATTACTGGGAGTTAACTGTCCGCCAACAGTAAGTCTAGTTCTAGCCGGGTCAATTCCATATCCCATCAGGTCATTAACCATGAATTTTATAAATGGATTTAATGACGCCACAGCCTGATTGGGTGGCGGAGTGAAACTTGTCACTCTTGGCGGGACAGCCAAGGAATAGGAATATGTCGTGTTAACCTGATTCCCTAATCCATCCCTGCCAGAAACAGTTACAGTATATGAACCATTTTTAAGCTGAGGCCCTGTAACAGCAGCCCTGGTATAATCAGGGATAGTAGTACACGTATCGTTAGGATCTGGGATATCAGGGAAAGTCACGGAAGTAGCGTAAGCCTGGCCATTGACAGTCATTGTAACCGAAGAACCATTAATGTTATCTATGTCAAATAAATTGACGATTGCATAATTCTCTTGGTTAGAAGAAATTGCAGTATATTGTGTGCCTTCTGTTACATTTGGAGTCACTGTGGGTGGTGTGATGGTTGGCATGAAAGCAAAACTATACGAGCTGCTTTGATTATCACTATTATAAACTGTTCCTGTTACAGTTACTTCCACATCATTTGTCAGGTAAATTGCCTGGTAGACAACATCCCATCTTTTGTCATTTTGTTTAACCACGGTGGGAATAGCATCAATACCATTTAACTTCATCGTCGCAAAAAGGTTTCCATCTGTGGCAATATCCTGTTTTACCGGGATTCTGATTTCAGGATTTAAATTAGCAATTCTCTGATTGTTAGTTGGAGTGTAACCATCCATTATCAATGGTTTGGCTGTAATGGTAAATTCCCAATCAATGGTCGAAGAATTGCCAAGCTGGTCCTCTGCAGTGAGAACAACATGGTAAGTCCCAGCAGAGTTTATACTCAGGTTGTCTACAAAGCTGCCAGAAGTGTAATCATAGCCTAAAATAAATTCTCCACATGAATCCCATATAGGTGTAAAATTGACGGTTACAGGATGGTTTTCTCCGTTAACCGTCAATACCACTGATGAATCATTCAATGTATCCGTATCACTAAATTCCACACTAATTGTTGTTCCCGTTAACAGCTGTGCCCCATTGGCTGGTGTAAAAACCAGATTGGGCCCAGCGGTATCGGCGATAACCGACCAAGCAGAAAGTAGTATGATGAATATCGCCAATAAGGAAAATATAAAAAATGTTCTGCTTCTGAACCTCATAGGGAACACCTTCTTTCCCTTCCCACCTTTACAAAACAAATGACTTATTTGTTTTATCGCTCCATATTTAAGTATCGTATAATAGCGGCCCCTTCTTTAGCGAAATTTTGCGGATTTTGTAGAAATTTATAAACTAATTTATCGTTAATAGGTCACTACCTCTGAAATAGAAAAGACCGGTAAAAATTTACCGGTCTTTTGCCTACGACAGTTTAACTAAAAATTATTAAATATCTAAATTTCTTACCTTCCTGGCATTTGTCTGGATAAACTCACGGCGTGGTTCCACCTTATCTCCCATCAGGATGGTGAACACCTCGTCGGCCAACATAGCATCTTCCAGGTTAACCCTCAAGATTGTCCTGGTCTCAGGGTTCATAGTAGTATCCCATAGCTGCTCCGGATCCATTTCACCAAGACCCTTGTATCTTTGCAGCTCGGTGCCTTCACGTCCCATCTGCTCAAACAGCTTATCAAGCTCATGGTCGTTATAAACATAATGCTCTTTCTTTTGTTTCTTAACTCGGTACAGCGGCGGCTGAGCTATATAGACATAACCCGCCTCAACTAAAGGCAGCATATACCTGTAAAAGAAAGTCAGCAGCAATGTCCTGATATGGGCGCCGTCCACATCGGCATCAGTCATGATAATAAGTTTATGATAGCGCGCTTTATTGATGTCAAAATCATCGGAAATTCCTGTCCCCAGAGCCGTTATCATGGCTCTAATCTCCTCGTTGGTGAGAACTTTGTCCAGCCGGGCTTTCTCCACATTTAATATTTTACCCCTGAGTGGAAGAATGGCCTGGAACCTGCGGTCTCTTCCCTGTTTGGCCGAACCGCCGGCGGAGTCACCTTCGACCAGATAAAGCTCGCTCATAGCGGGGTCGTTAACCGAACAATCAGCCAGTTTGCCAGGCAATGCTGTTGATTCCAAAGCCGATTTTCTCCTGGTCAGTTCTCTGGCTTTACGGGCCGCTTCTCTGGCTCTTGCAGCATTAACAGATTTCTCGATAATCTTTTTGCCTATTGAAGGGTTTTCTTCCAGAAAGGTCCCCATTCCCTCAACCACTATGGAATCACAAATGCCTCTTACTTCACTGTTACCCAGTTTGGTTTTAGTCTGTCCTTCAAATTGGGGGTCTCTTACTTTAACGCTGATGATAGCCGTCATACCTTCCCGGATGTCTTCACCGGAGAGATTATTTTCATTTTCTTTGAGGATATTGTGCCTACGGGCATACTCATTGACTACCCGTGTCATGGCCGTCTTGAAACCGGCTTCGTGCGTGCCGCCTTCCTGCGTGTTTATATTATTGGCGAATGAAAAAATATTTTCTGTATAGCTGTCATTATACTGAATAGAGATTTCTATAGCCACATCATCTTTTTCATTGAAAAAATAAATAGGTTTTGGATGCAGCACGTCTTTATTTTTATTCAGGTGCCTGACAAAGTCGATAATTCCACCGGCGTGTTGAAACGTTTTTTCCTGTCCATCCCGTTCATCTTTAAGGACAATCATCAGATCCTTATTAAGAAACGAAAGTTCTCTAAGCCTATGAGAAAGTATGGTAAATTCATATACCAGTTCTTCAAATATCTCAGCATCAGGTTTAAATGTAATCTTTGTTCCTGTATTTTTGGCTTCACCAATGACAGTCAAATCTTTAACGGGAATTCCTCTCTCATATCTCTGGTGATATATCTGACCATTTCTTTTTACTTCAACCTCTAACCATTCTGAAAGAGCGTTAACAACTGAAACCCCAACCCCATGGAGTCCTCCCGATACTTTATATCCTTCGCCGCCAAACTTACCTCCGGCATGTAATATCGTCATAACCACTTCAACTGCAGGCCTGCCTACTTTTGTTTGAATATCTACCGGAATACCCCTACCATTATCAATAACGGTAATTGTATTATCAGGGTGAATGAAAACCTCAATTTTATCACAATAACCGGCCAGTGCTTCGTCAATACTGTTGTCTACAACTTCATAGACCAGGTGATGCAGTCCCTTGGAGCTCGTAGTTCCTATATACATTCCAGGTCTTTTTCTTACTGCTTCTAATCCTTCTAATACCTGTATCTGATTGGCATTATATTCATGGTTGGTTAGCTCTGCCATCTGTTGACCTCCGTTTCAATAGCTCCTCTAAACAAATATTTTACCACATTATTCCGTTTCTAACAAGGACAGGATTATTTCACTTAACAGACAAGAACCGTGGATTTACCACGGTTCTTCACCACCTGTATTTTCTGAGGTCAATATTTCTTCTGATCTCTTCTTCAAAGTAACGGATGAAATCGGGGATAGATATACTTTTTTTGAAGTAATTACCAATGACTTGGCATTAGACCTATCAGAAATAGAACTTATAAAACCGTCCGATTCAGCTGACTCCATAAACTCCCTATTCGTTTCAGCTTTTTTCAGTAACTGAGTATTGAGAATAGCAATAACTTCTTCTTTTGATACAACAACGTCTCCTCCAAGATGAATGAACATTTCTATCCCTCCTGTATAAGAAATATTTTACCGTCTTTTACCTCAAATATTCTGCTTTTATTCCCAATTGGTAAAAAAAAGTCCTCAACTCCTGTTGATGTGACGAAGGTTTGTACCTTTCCTTCCATCACTTCAAATAAAAATTTTCTCCGATTTGCATCCAGCTCCGACATTACATCATCTAACAGTAACACTGGATACTCTCCCGTTTCTGATTTCATAAATTCAATCTCTGCTAGTTTCATGCTCAAAGCACAGGTTCTTTGCTGTCCCTGTGAACCGAAAGGCCTAACACTGATATTTCCAACGGTTATTACTATGTCATCCCGGTGTGGGCCAAATAACGAGGTTCCCCGGGCTATTTCACTAAAACGGTTGTCTTTCAGCTTTTTTAGATAGTATTCTTCCAGTGATAGTTCGGAATCCTTTTGAGTATTTTCTACCGATGGTAAATAAGATAAAAATAATTCCTCTTTTCCTTCAGTAATCCTAGAGTGGATGGCTTTTGCCATCGGATTTATCTTTTCCAATACCTCTGTTCTTTTTTTAATTATAAATGACCCATATTCCACCAACTGCATGTCCCATATATCCAGCATTTCCGTATTTTCTTTCTGCTCTCGAATGGCTTTTAAGAGATTGTTTCGCTGATAAATAACCTTGTTATAATTGACCAAATGATGACAATATACTTTGCTTATTTGTGAGATTTCTATATCCAGGAATCTTCTCCTGACAGAAGGACTTCCTTTCACCAGCATCATATCTTCCGGTGAAAATAACACCACGTTGATGGTCCCTATTAAGTCACTGAGCTTTTTCTGTGGTTGATTATTTACTTTTAAAATTTTTTTGCCATC
>Ga0209347_1003497_pt1 | contig 18156 bp, 14 predicted proteins | sample AutmiccommuBRH23_FD_187382 | JGI IMG/M metagenome (GOLD analysis project Ga0209347, IMG submission 187382) | Deep subsurface microbial communities from Mt. Terri, Switzerland - Autotrophic microbial communities BRH/23 (SPAdes) (version 2) | ecosystem: Environmental > Aquatic > Deep subsurface >...
TTGTATAAGAATATGCGTTTTTCTCTCGGAGCGGTTCATACTTGATATTTTTTAAGTTTGATACCTGGAGATAATTAGCAAACTCCGTTAATACACTCCTTGAAAGCGAATAACCGATGATCCTTATTTTACCGGTTTCTCCGATATCAAGCTTACTAATCCAGAAATTTCTTCTTCTCTCTGCAAAATCCGAAATATTAGAAAGATTATAATTCCATAAACCGGAACCTGCCGCCACTGTATCGAGCACTGACTGCGTTTCATCAAAGCTATTAATTCTATTATCTAAAGGAGTAATCTGTTCTACGAGCACCTGATTTTCGAGCTGCCTAAGTGTCAATCGAGCAACCTCTGAATCTAATTCATTAATGTTCCTATTATTCGAAAGCGTCTGGAGTGTGAAGAACATTGCCGCACCAAATAAGAACGGAAGCAATGCATAACTGTGCCATCCGAACTGCAAAAACTTTTGATTCTCTTGAACATATTTTGGAAGGAAATTAACTCCTTTATGCTTGTGGTCTAATTCATCAAAATATTCAACTGCAGCTGAAATAGGGACAGCATAGAGAGCGAGATTCTCAATATCTTCAATCGGTAATTCACGTGTAACGAGGTCTTCAAATTTTAATTCAGATACATTCGCTTCGGGAAAGGTGCCATAAAACGATAGCATTAAATTCTCTGAGCGATCCTCTCCGCAAATAATAATATTATCAAGCTTCTGGATCTGTCCGTTTTCCATCTCTAAAAGTATCTTAGAGAAATAAACGTCATAAGTATGAAGATTTTTTGTACCTATATCAAGTGTGGAACCGATATGTTTTAATTTCTGTCCTTCGAGAAAAATGAGCTTGCTATATTCTTTACCGATATAAATTATGAGTGAATAATCTTCAGGGAAAAATTTATTTGTTTTGCCAACATAATATGATAATGCCAGTTCAGTGGTTTTAATTGTAGGAATTTTTAAGTATCTTTTTTTAATATAACTGGCGAGAAGATTAACAACACTAACGCAATGAATATCCCCTTCAATAAATACCGATAGAAGTTGATTGGAATTTAATTCCAAGTAATCAATACCATCGGGCGCTACGGTAATTCCCTTAACCGTTTGAATATCTTTTATTATTGCATCAATTAATTTATTTTTTTTCTCTTCGCGCGGACCTTCATAAACATGGAAATTAACGGTGGGCTCCGTTATAATCGGTATAAATTCCATCTTTGAAAGTTGGAAATTCGAAAGCGAGGCTGCCACTTGTGCGATATCATTAGCGTCAACATCCATACCTATCGGGGTAGTCGAATCATCAAGACTATCGAACGATAAATCTCCGCCCGATTCAGGCATCGGAATACTAAAATCATTCTCTTGCCTTGTGGGTGATTGATACATAGAAGACATAGTTAAAGAAGCTACTTTGAGGACTCTAATAGTTTCTTTATCTTTAGCAACGACTGCTAACTTAGCATCGCTCCCTTCGCAATATATGCAGACTACGGGCTTTGTCATATACCTTTCATTAATTGCATCATTCTAATTTTATTATTTGAATATGCTATCGTATTCTCCGCTGTTATTCTTCTTTCCTGGTAAAGTCTAAGCAAATCCTGTTCCATTGTAACCATTCCAACATCTCTGCCTTGATTTATCATACCATAGATTTCGCTTGTGTTATTGCTTTTAATGGCAGCTCTTATCGAAGGAGTACTAATCAAAACTTCTTTTGCAAGCACTCGTCTCCCATCGGTACTTGGAATTAATTTTTGCGATACTACCGATACAAGCACATCAGCTAATCTATTCCTCACTCTATCCTGCTCACCGGTATCCACTTCCGCAATAATTCTATCTAATGATTCCACGGCGGATGAAGTATGGAGCGTGGAAAAAACTTTATGACCAGTATCGGTAACTTCCAATGCTGCCATAATAGTATCCGGATCTCTCATCTCACCTATTACAATTATATCAGGATCCTGCCTCAAGGATTGGATTACTCCCTCCTTAAAAGAAAGGACATCTCTCCCCACTTCTCGATGCTTAATAATAGCTGCATTTGAAGTGTGAACATATTCAATTGGAGCTGCTATTATTACTATATGACAAGGATCGAATTTATTATGATAATCAATAATCGCATCAAGTGTAGTTGATTTTCCCGACCCTGTAATTCCCGTTACTAATGAAAGACCAAATTTAATAAATCCATGACTCATCTGCTTGATAGCCAATGGATGAAATTCGAGAGATTCTAATGAACGAATATTAGAAGCGATCGCTCTCATATTTAATGTTAATGTATCTAAATCATAATAAGCATCAGCCCTAAAGCGAACATACTTCTGATGCTTTTCATAAAAATAAGTATAACTAAAATCTAAGTTTCTTTTTTCTATTAATAATTTTAATTGATTTGGAGATAGAAGTGATACAATTAAAACAGCCCATTCATCATTATTAAGAATAGGGAGTTCTTTAGCTTTCTCTTTTTTACCATGAATTCTAAGCCATGCGAATCCATTTGTAGCCATTCCGCCGATTTCAATATCGGAGGCTTGATGCTCAATCATATAGGTTAAAATATGATTGGCTAACTTAATTACCTGTAATTTTTGCTCATTCGGAAGCTTATCGATATTCTCGATAATGAAATTTATCCGCTCCGCTCCAATAATTACCGGAGGGATCTTGGAGGTAAAAAAAGATAAAATTGACTTAGCGTTTTCAATCATCCGCAATAACCAAAAATTTTGAATATAAATTAATACTATTCTTCCATAGTTGCACCAATTACTTCATGAAAACTTGTAAGTCCGAGTCTAACTTTCTCGAACCCTGCATCACGAAGACTTAAGGAGCCATCTTTTCTTGCTTGATCTCTAATTGCTTCTTCATTAACGTCATCACCTGCATTAACGATTGCTCTTCTGATCTCTTTAGTAAAATAGAGAGCTTCATGAATAGCCATTCTTCCTTTATAGCCGGTTTGATTGCATCTATCGCATCCCACTGCTTCATATATTGTGTGGTCTTTATAATCTTCATAATTCAAGTCCAAAAGCCTAACTGCTTCTTCTAAGTTTGGAGTAACTTTTTTACAGTTATCGCATAGCTTTCTGATAAGACGCTGAGCCACAATAATATTAATTGCATAAGCAATAAGGAATGGCTCCACTCCCATTTTGAATAAACGAGCAACCGCCGAGGGCGCATCGTTTGTATGGAGTGTAGAGAATGTTAAGTGGCCCGTGTTTGCCAATTTAATAGCAGTCTCTGCGGTCTCCTTATCTCTCATCTCACCCACAAGAACAATATCGGGATCGTGTCTCAATATAGCTCTTATCGCCTGCTCGAAATTCATCTTGTAACCGATTTTTAACTGGCGAGCACCTTCGATAACATATTCCACAGGGTCTTCGACTGTTAACACATTTTTTGTGGGATTGATTACTTGATATAAAGCCGCGACAAGTGTTGTCGATTTACCCGATCCTGTTGGACCCGTAAGGATAATCATTCCCTGCGGCTGTGTAATAGCTTTTACGAATGCCGTATTTGAATAGCCCGTCAAACCGAGCTTGCTTAGGTCTTTTATAACTTTTCTATCATCAAGAATACGAATAACGATTGTTTCAAATTTATTTTTAAGTTCGGTTCCGACCATCGGAAGCACCGATACACGGAAACGAATTATATGACCATCGATTTCGCGCTGAATAAAACCGTCTTGCGCTCTTTCTCTTTCAAAGCGGTCTAATCCTTTTGATCGGTCTTTCACCACCGCCATAACTGCCTCGGGCAGAGTACCTTCCTGAACGTGCCATAGTGCGAGCTTGCCATCGGTCCTGAAATGTATCTCCGTTTTATTACCCGGTTTTGGGATTACGTGAATATCACTCACTCCCTTTCTCGTCCCTTCCACCAATGCTGCTTCAATTAGATTTATAAGTGCTGATTTATTTATCTCGGCATCGAGTTCATCTTCATTAATTGAAGCATCCTCAGCTATTACCTGCATCTCCTCGTTTGCTTCTTGAATAGCTTTTAGATATTCATTCTCCGCCGGAACTATTAGTGCAATTAATTTATCATAATCCTTTTTGCGTAAAAAATTAATTTCATATTTTTTTGCGTTAAGTGTGTAGGCAATTTTAACGAGTATTCTATCGGTAGGATCGACTGCTGCAAGAATGAGCTTATCCCTGATTCTATCATCAAATTTATAAGGGAGAACTCGATGTTCAAGGAGCATCTTTTTAGTATCTTCCCCCCCTTTATTTAATAGTCCCTTAATCTCAGCAATCCGTTCATCTGAGAGTTCATCGAAATGGACTATAAGCTCTTTGAAAGCATATAAAACAGCCACTTCACGAAATATCAAATCGTGATCGAATTGAAATTCATCAACTAAAATTTGAGCTAAATTTCTTTTTAATTTTGCTTGGTCAGCTTCTTTTATTTTAAGTGCCTGCTCAAGTATATTTGAATCGATTATCCCTTTCTTTAATAAAAGGTAACCAATCTTATCCGACATTTCCATTGCTACATCTAACATAGTATTTTCTTCTTATTGAGACATTGTTGATTTTGGACTTATAGTTGCGGTCTCTGCCGAAACTAAAGTTAATCCGATCATCACTACCATTATAACCATGGCAATCATGACCTGAATCATTTCTATAATATTTTTTAATCTATATACTGTTTCACTCTCATAATAATTTGCCAATTGCAATGCGGTATTTTTAATAGTACCCGTTTCTTCGCCCGAGTGGAATCGCGAAAGAGCCGTCTCTGTAAATACACCCGATGCTTCAAACGATTCGGTAATTCCCATACCTCTTTTTACCATTAAGGGTATTGCAACGTTTTTTATCTGACTCTCAAAATAAGCATTTCCGCACGCTTCCGAGGCAATTCTAATTGGTTCGATACTTTCAGCCGATCCGCTATATAAAGTATAAAATACACGACAAAAAACCTCTATCGCTGTTTTATGAATAAGTGAACCAATAATTGGAATTTTCATCTGCCATTTATCAAGGAACAGCCTTCCCTTCTTCGTTCTTGCCCAATAAATTAATGCGATAGGAGGAGCCATCGCAAGTATAATAATAATTATAAAATTGTTCATCAAAAAATCTGAAAGTGCTAAAGTTGCTTTGGTCATAGGGGGAAGATCGATCTTGAACTTAACAAATAATTTAGCTGTCTCAGGGAAAATATATCCGACATAAAAAAGGACAGCCAAGAATAGGATAAATAGAGTAATGAACGGAGTAATAAGTGCGCTTCTTAAACTCTTTTTAAATTCTTGCTGACGTTCAAGGAATTTAGCCGTAGCTTTATATATCTCCGCCATGTTACCGCTCTTGGAGGCAAGTCCCAACATATATGAAGTGAATTTTCCGAAGACTGATTCATAACGCATAAATACAGCTTGGCTATCCGTCCCCTTTTTCATCTCATTATTTATCTGTTTTAAAGTTTCTCTTAATGTTTTATTCTCGACGTCATTTATCATAAGAGTAAGAATCTCACTGAATGGAAGCTTTTGTTCGAGAAGTTCGGCACTTATTTTAACGAATGAAACAATTGCTTGAGTCGGTGGCTTAGGACTGAAATCGAACCATTTTTTATTTACCGATATAACCGTATAACCGAGTTTTCTTAATGCGGTAGCCACTTCTTCTTTAGAATAAGCTCTCTGTTCTCCGGTAAGCGGCTTATCAGTACCTTTTCTGATTTTATATAGAAAAGCAGATTTTTTATCGATGCTGATTATTTTTAATTGATTCTTTTCGGCTAATCGATGGATTTTATCCTTCGCCTCTTTATACGACATCGTATTAAGAGTTCCGTTTATCGGTTGACCGTTTATTTTCACTGCATTAAATCGAACTTCAATCATAAGAAACCGAGTTGTGTTATTTTAGTTTATAAAAAAAGCCGGCAATAATTCACCGGCTTTAATTTAGCAAAAATTATGCTAAAAATAATTTTTTAATCAGATTAAAATTAATTATTGATAGTTGTTGATGTTATTGCATTCGGACCAACTATCATCGTTACTTTAACTTTATTGGCCGCCGTGTTACCATTTTCAGTCCCTTCCGCAACTAAAGTAACAGTTTGTGCTGCAACGGTTGCTGCTACGTCAACACTCATATTTGGAGTTCTTACCAATGAGGTAGGTACAGTCCATCCTGTAAATGTATTACCACCACCGCCTAAAGCTGTTGGTTTTCTGTAATATGTCTGTGCTAATGAAGCTAAATTTGTTAGATCTGCTGTTATTGCATCTCTATTTGCTTGTGAACTGCTAGCTGTGAAAACATTGATACCTACTACAACTGCGATACCAACAATGATAACTCCAAGCACGATAAGTAAAAGTTGTTGTTGACCCATGATTCTACTCCTTATAACATGTTATTGATTTTGTGTTTAGTATTTTTTCAGATACTAAAGTTTATTTAATGATTACTGTTTGAAAACTCTTTGGAGAAACCGTTATTTGCACTTTAACCGAATCATTTCCTGTAACAACTTCATTTCCGGTTGCAGTAATTACAACGTTTTCATCATTTGCAACTGCTTTAAAATGTCCATTTGCAGTTGTTCGAAGTTCATTTGGTATAACCCATCCCGTAAAAGAACGATCGCCTCCGCCATAGGCCTTCGGTTTCATATAATATTGTTGCGCCATTGCTGCAAGGTTAACTGATTCATTAATAATGTTATTTCTTTTAGCTTCAATTGCATTTGCTTGAAACAGATTCAAACCTACTACAATTGCTATTGCAACAATAATGATGCCGAGTGCTATTAATAGTAATTGCTGCTGTCCCAAAACCTTCTCCGATCTTCATTATTTTTATAAAAATATCAAGCAAACATGCTTTGAACGCTTAAAACATTCAAAATGCAAGCCAAATATAAAATGGTAATTATTACTTATAAAAGATAGAGAAAGAGAATGATTTATACACTTTTAAAATGAAATTTGGGCGAGAAATGTTGTTGTAGTAATTATTACATGTAAAAAATACTTGGGTGGAAAAAATTTCCACCCGTTTTGAGGCAATTTTTAGTAATCTAAATTGGATTGATTTGATTCAATTGAAGTTTCATTCTCCATCAGAATTTGTTAATATCACATATTAGTTGAAACCCGAACAATGTTAATTTGACTACGAATTCTATCTTAGCTTAATATGCAATTCTTTTAACTGATGTTCGTCCACATGAGATGGAGATTCATCCATTAACGAAGTTCCGCTCGAAGTTTTAGGGAATGCGATTACGTCTCTAATTGAACTTTCTCCCGAGAATAACATCGAAAGACGATCAAGACCGAACGCCATTCCACCATGAGGCGGCGCACCATACTTAAATGCATTCATTAAGAATCCAAACTTCTCTTGAGCTTCTTCATCGGATATTCCAAGAGCTTTGAACATTTTTGCCTGAAGCTCCGAATTATGAATTCTTATACTTCCGCCTGCTATCTCATTTCCATCAAGAACAAGGTCATAAGCGCGAGCATAAACTCGAGCAGGATCGGATTCCATATACTGTTCATCTTCTACTCTAGGAGCAGTAAATGGATGATGCATCGCGTAATAACGTCCGGTTTCTTCATCCCATTCAAATAATGGAAATTCAGTAACCCAAAGAAGAGCCGGTTTTGCATCCGGTTTTATTAATTCTAATCTGCGAGCCATCTCCAAACGTAAATGGCCCATTATATTCAATGTTTTCGTTTTTAATCCGGTGAGCATAAATAAAAGATCTCCCTGTTCGGCACCTAATTTTTCGATTATTCCCTTCTTTTCATCATCGCTTAGGAATTTAGCAATCGGAGCTTCGAGATCATTTTCTTTTACTCTCATCCAAATTAATCCGCCTGCACCATGTTTTTTAGCAAAATCGGTAAGTACGTCCAATTGATTTCTTGTATATTCTCCGCATCCCTTTGCCAAGAGACCCGTGATAATTCCGTTGCTATTTAAGGCATCTTTGAAAACTCTGAACTCCGCATTAGCAAATACATCATTAAGAGTAACCATCTCAAGTCCGAATCTAAGATCGGGTTTATCACTTCCATAGCGTTCCATCGCTTCTTCATAAGAAAGACGCTTCAATGGAAGCTCAATATCATAACCCTTCAATTCCTTGAATAGCTGTTTCATCAATCCTTCCATAATCACAAATACATCATCCACATCCACGAAGGACATCTCAAGGTCTATCTGTGTAAACTCGGGTTGACGGTCGGCTCTTAAATCTTCATCTCTGAAACATTTTACAATCTGGAAATAGCGATCGAATCCCGATACCATTAATAACTGTTTATACTGCTGCGGAGATTGAGGTAGAGCATAAAACTTTCCCTTATGCATGCGGCTCGGTACAATAAAATCACGTGCCCCTTCCGGTGTGCTCTTCATCAGCACCGGAGTTTCTATTTCAATGAAATCCATCGCATCGAAATATCTTCTGGCACTCTGATATAATTTATGACGAAGTATCATATTGCGCTGCATCTTTGGACGACGTAAATCCAAATATCTATATTTTAATCTCGTGTCTTCGCTTACATCAATGCTCTCTTCAATAGGGAATGGGGGTGTCTCGGCATGATTAAGTATGATTAATTTATCCACCATCACGTCAATATTACCGGTAGGTAGTAAAGCATTCTCCGTACCTTCGGGACGTTTTCTTACGTTTCCTTCGATCGAAACGACAAATTCGCTCCTAAGTTTTTTCCCAAGTTCATGCGCATCAAGATTATAATGCGGTTCAAAGACTACCTGCGTAATTCCATAACGGTCTCTTAAATCTATAAATATCACTCCGCCTAAATCTCTGCGAATACTTACCCAGCCATTTAAGACTACATGACTACCTATATTTTCCTCGCGCAATTCCCCGCAGGTATGCGTCCTATGATTAAATTTCATCTATTATTAACGCTCCTATTCATTTTTCTATAAGATTTAAAAATAATCATTATTTAAGGGGTTTACAAATAGCTTATTTCTGTTCGTGGTTCAAGGGATAATTTTTTATAGATACGGAGGGTATTTATTGATCTAATTATAATCCCGAAGTAATTGCGAATTTATTGCCAATAAAATAGAAGTATATATTTGGCATTTTATTATTTTTGGTTGTTCAATTAATGGAGCTATGCGAATGAAAATTATTGTCGATGAAAATATCAATTTCGGAAAAGAAGCATTTTCTACTCTTGGAGAAGTAACGCTTGTAAATGGAAGAAAAGTTACAAACGAACAGGTAAAGAATGCCGATGCACTTATTGTCCGCTCCATTACGAAAGTTAATAAAGAGCTATTGCAAGGAAGCAATATAAAATTCGTAGGTACAGCTACAATAGGTACGGATCATGTCGATAAAAATTATCTCGAAGAAAATAATATTGCATTCGCAGATGCCGCCGGATGCAATTCGCAATCGGTTACCGAATATGTTCTCGCTGCCATATCACATATATATAATAAAAACAGACTTTCTCTTTCGGGTAAAAGTATAGGGATAATCGGAGTTGGAAATATCGGCAGTAAAGTTGCTCGACTTTTTTCTTCTGTCGGTCTGCGAGTTGTGAAAAACGATCCTCCACTTCAAAGAAAAGCAGAAATAGAATTAGCAACAAACCCTGCGTCCTCGTCAAATTCGGCAATCTCAGCAAGTAACACCTCGATCGGAAGATCAGAGAGCGGAATTTTCTTAGAAGAAACATCTTCGCCCTTGGACACAGACTCCCCCACACACCCAAAATCCTCAGCAATGACAGCATCTGAAAAAGGTGAGTATTCCTCATTAGACGAAGCACTTGAGTGCGATATTATCACCTGCCACGTTCCGCTAAATTTTTCGGGTGAAGATAAAACTTATCACTTAATTGATGAGGCACGTTTAGCTCAATTGAAACCGGGTACTTTATTAATCAATTCTTCACGTGGTCCCGTTATTGATAATAATGCTTTATTAAAACGTCTGCAATCAAATAAAGATATTTATACTGTTTTTGACGTATGGGAAACCGAGCCAAATATTAATACCGAACTGTTGAAAATGACCGACCTCGCTTCTGCGCATATTGCAGGCTATTCTTATGAAGGGAAAGTAAATGGAACAACAATTATTTATAATAAACTCGCTAAATTTCTAGGTGTCGAACCCGTTTATAAAGTTCCCGATAATCCGGTAGGTGATAATATAATTGAACTCACAGGCGATGAAACATTCGAGGAGAAGATCGAAAAGATAATATCAAAATCATATCAAATTACTTTAGACGACCGGAATTTAAGAGAAGCTCCCGAACGATTCGATCAACTCCGTAAAGAATATCGCATTCGCCGAGAGCTTTCTAATTACATAATAAAAGAGAATGGGAAAAATATTACTCTTGCTGGTATTAAACGATGATAACAACGGAACCAGCTCTCAATAAACGACTCAACGAAAAAATGCTATCTTATATATATCATTTTGTGAGTGAGTCTCTTACCCCCTGCTTCGAGTGTATAGAAATACACTCCGCTCGATAGATTTTCAGCAGTGAAATTTACTTTATATGTGCCGGCGGATTTTTGCTCATTGACGAGTTCCGCTACTTCATTACCTAAAATATCATAAACTCTCAGACTTACAAATCCCTCTCTCGGCAGCGAATAACTGATAACAGTCGCCGGGTTAAACGGATTGGGATAATTCTGCTCAAGTACAAAATCTGCCGGAATTGTTCCACTCTCATTTCCATTTTCATCTTCAACTGAGGTAATTTCATTTACTGCGGCAATATTACCAAACGCAGCCACTGCCAAGCGCACCCCATTAAATAAATAATCGGTATTGAGTACATTCATATCATCAAACTGTGAATGGTAATATGGATTGAATTCTCGATATCCATTTATTGTAGTAAAATTTTCTATCATAGTAACCGCTGAATAATTATATCCCCAGAATGAAGCATGATCGCTTCTATCGGTGCCCGGATCAATAATTAAAGGCTTAAGAGGAATTCCGTATTGATAATTAGCATCCCACACTTGACCGGCAACTATATTAGAATGTGCATAATTACGAGTATGAATTTCGAGAAGTCCATCTTTATTAAGATCATATCCGATCATATCAATATTAATTACAGCGAGTATTGAATCTCCCCTCTCACGAGCAAGCCGTGCATAGTATTTGCTCCCCAAAAGACCCTGTTCCTCATTATCCCACAGAGCAAAGATCATACTATATCGAGTCTTTGCATCCTTAAAAACACGAGCCGCTTCCAAAACTGCCGCCGTGCCGGAGGCATTATCATCAGCTCCGGGAGCAACAATATCAGGCATACTATCATAATGCGCCGAGATCATTACCTGAATGCGGGGCAGCTCAGTGCCATTTACCATAGCATAAATATTTTCTCCATCGATTACACCGAATTTTTGCGAATATACATTGTAACCCAGATTCTTGAGTTTCCTTCTAATATATTCCGCTGCCGCTTTGTTTCCGTCATCATAGGAATTTCTTGATTTGATTTTATACTGCCCTGCTCCATACCAAAAAGATGTATGACCGGTAAGTACATTCATGGTTGCCAAGATAGAATCTTTATTTACCCGGCTAACTAAATCAGCCACTAGCGGATCCTGAGCTGCTATCGGCGAGCTAATCAAAACTGCAAACAGTAATATATATTGTAAATTCTTTTTCATATTTATCCTAAATTTATTTTTTTCTAACTTTATTTTAATAACTTTATACGACAAAAATAATGACATAATTTTTACCCTTTAAATGCCAAAGACATCCTTAATAATAGCAGTCTATAATAACAAAAAATATCTTGAATTGGTATTTGCCGGTTTGGAGAGGCAGACTTTCAAAGATTTTGAAGTGATTATTGCCGATGACGGTTCTAATTCGTCTATTGCGGAATTCCTAAGCGAATATAAAAAAAATAGCTCATTCGCTATTAAACATGTTTGGCATGAAGATAAAGGATTTAGAAAAAACAAAATCCTTAATGAAGCAATTCGTCATTCGGAATCGGATTATCTGGTAATAATTGATGGGGACTGCGTGCCTCATAAAGAATTTATGAAAGAGCATTTTATCTCCAAAAAAGCGAACACCTGCTTTACGGGAAGGAGAATAAATCTTTCCGAAAAATTCACTGCGCTTTTGACTCCGGCAAATGTAAGAGAAGGTATCATAGAAAATAATATTCCTCTCTTATTTATTGATGCTATTTTTGGAAAATCTAATTACGTGGAAAAAGGAATCTATTTCAAATCGCAATTCTTACGCAAATTATTTAACAAAAAGAAACGCGGTTTGCTCGGGTGTAATTTTTCGCTTATGAAGAAAGATTTATTAGATATAAATGGATTCGATGAAAGATACGAAGCTCCCTCAATCGGGGAAGATAGCGATATCCAATTCCGATTAGAATTAAAAGGAGTTGCCATCGAATCACTTAATCATATCGCAGTTCAATATCATCTCTATCATAAACTTCAAGACCGACCGCAGATAAATTTAGACCTCTTTGAAAAAATCAAAAAAGAAAGAATACCTTTCACACCTTACGGAATCGAAAAAAAATAATTTTATATTTGATTTTGTAGTCTTGCTTACCTTATATTTTGAGTCATTATTTTAATATTTCCTAAATAATTAAGAGGATATATGTTGGATGACTTAGATATTAAGATTCTCAAGCGACTTCAAGAATCAGGCAGAACCAAAAGAAGCGAAATGGCAGAGGAAGTCGGTTTATCGCTTCCATCGCTTAGCGAGAGATTAAGAAAGCTGCAAGACAACCACGTCATTGACGGCTACTACACAAAACTTAACCGAGATATTTTCGGTCTCGATATCATGGTACTTATCACCGTGATGATGGATTCATCGAAAAATTACGAAAAACTTTCCGATAATGTGAAAAAAACTCCCGAAATTTTGGAGTGCTATTCAATACTCGGGGAGGGCTCACATCTATTAAAAGCGGTAGTTAAAAACACATCGGAACTTGAAAAACTTCTTTCAAAGATTCAATCCTGGCCCGGAGTTAATCGCACAATAACAAATTTTGTTTTATCCACAATCAAAGAGACAACGAGTTTAAACATATAAATAAAGGAGAAAAAATGGCATCAGGCAATCCTTCCATCGATAAGGTATTCAGTTTTATAAAAACAAATAAAATTCAGTTTGTGGATTTTAAATTCATGGACTTTCCGGGACAGTGGCAACATTTTACTGTTCCAATATCACAATTTTCTGTTGATTCATTCGAGAATGGATATGGATTCGATGGATCATCATTACGCGGCTGGAAAAGAATTAATGAAAGCGATATGTTAATTATTCCCGATCCAGAAACAATGTTTTTCGATCCTTTTATTGCTGCTCCAACACTTAGTTTGATATGCGATGTATTTGAACCGGCTACAAGAGAGAAATATTCCCGCTGTCCTCGTAACATTGCTCAAAAAGCCGATGCCTTTTTGAAATCTACCGGACTTGCCGATATGGCTTACTTCGGTCCCGAAGCAGAATTTTTTATTTTTGATGACGTTCAATTTGATTCTTCTCCAAATTCTGCTTTCTATCATTTGGATTCGATAGAGGGTAAATGGAATTCGGGCAGAGACGAAGGTCCGAACCTTGGGTATAAACCTCGATATAAAGAAGGTTACTTCCCTGTCCCACCCACTGATTCATTAATGGATTTAAGAAATGAAATGGTTCTAAATCTTCAGAACGTTGGAATCGAAGTAGAAGCACAGCATCATGAAGTGGCAAGCGGCGGTCAATGCGAAATCGATCTTAAGTTTCAACCATTATTAAAAGCTGCCGATCAACTTTTGATGTTCAAGTATATTGTAAAAAATACTGCTAAGATGAATAACAAGACTGTTACTTATATGCCTAAGCCGATCTTCGGCGATAATGGGAGTGGCATGCATGTTCATTCAAGTCTATGGAAGAAAGGGAAACCACTTTTTGCTGGCGGCGGTTATGCAGGCTTGAGCGAAATGGCACTCTATTTTATCGGCGGACTTTTAGCTCACGCTCCTTCATTATTAGCGTTTACTAATCCTACTACTAATTCTTACAAACGCTTAGTTCCGGGCTATGAAGCACCGGTCAATTTAGCTTATTCACAAAGAAATAGAAGTGCTTCGATAAGAATCCCGATGTATTCAAATAGTCCTAAATCAAAAAGAGTGGAATTTAGATGTCCTGATCCTGCTGCTAATCCGTACTTAGCATTCTCGGCAATTTTAATGGCGGGTATCGATGGAATAGTAAATAGGATCGAGCCGGGAGAACCATTAGATAAAGATATTTATGATATGTCGCCCGAGGATTTAAAAGAAGTTCCATCAACACCCGAATCACTTGGTGCCGCACTTAAAGCACTTGCAGATGATCATGAATATTTATTGAAGGGCGATGTATTCACGGAAGATGTAATTCATACTTGGATAAATTATAAGATAGAGAAAGAGATCAAACCAATGGCACTTCGACCTACTCCGCACGAGTTTGAACTCTATTATGATGTCTAGAGAATATTATTTTTGGTAGCCCGATTGGTGATTATTATGTTTGAATCTTAATCGGCTTATAAGAAAATATATTGTTTATAATTTTCAAATAAAGAGAAGTAAGTTTTTGATTTGTTGTTTGCTGTACAGTTCCTAACACCCGTCTCATTCTAAGAGGCGGGTTTTTTTTAAGCAATTGCGGATTATTCCATTATTAATATAATATTGAGTTCTAATTTGCGATAATTAGTGATTGACGCTAAATATTGCAAATTAAGACTCACATTTACAACACGATCTCTTGTGTGCGGAAGGGGCGCGGAAATTGGCTCTTTAATCCTTCACCAGTAAATACACCACACCCAATTATATAGCCGTTATACTTAACGATCACTTGCCCCGGAGTGCCGGCTAATCTTTTTATCACTCCACCTTTGAGATAAATATCTATCATTGCTTTATCATCCAGATCAATGATATTTTTTGTGGTGTACTTACCTATTACCTGAGAGGCGAGTGAATTAAGTTGAAGTATATTATTTTTTATCAACGAACCGAACTTAGCTCCCACTCTTACAAATAGATCTAAATCATCACTTTCCCATTCGGCATTAATAAAATATACGTCATCTCGTCCCATAAGATAATTGTATTGCTCGAAGACGTCTGGTTCAATTCCATAATAATCGGCTAACTTCACAAGGTAATTATTTATATCACGGTTCTTCCAATTCATCAATCGATTTTTTGATTTGGAAAATGAATCTTTTTTCTTCGATTCTGTTTCTCCGATCTTGCGAAGCTTGGAAACGAAAAATCCCTCGGAATTTATTTCCCATGGAACTATACGGTGAGTTTTCGTAAGTTCTCTGTTGAGTTCTTCGCCATGATACTTCGTTAGTCCGCTCATCGATTTTACAGGCAAATCGAACTGAACTAATTCAACGGGATAATTTTTCATAAAGCGATGAAGCATATATTCATTTTCTTCGAGAGTAAGAGTACAAGTAGAATAGACAATCTCGCCCCCTTCTTTAAGCATTTTAACCGCACTTACCAATAAGCGCATCTGTGTCTCAACAATTTTTTCCACTTTCTGAATATTCCACCAATTGCTTACTTCTCCCCTTTTTTGCAAAATGCCGAGAGCACTGCATGGGGCATCAACGAGTATCTTATCAAAATAGTTAGAAAAATTTTTGCTTAATTCCTCACCTTTTGATTTGAGCACTCCTGCATTTATTAAACTCATTTTATCAATATTGAAGACAAGACTTTTAAGACGATCGGCGGAAATCTCATTAGCATAAAGCGTCCCCCGATTATTCATGAGTTCTGCTATTTGAGTCGTCTTACTTCCCGGCGCTGCACATAAATCCAATATTTTTTCATCAGGCTTCGGGTTTAATACTAACGGGGGGAGCATCGATGAAAGACTTTGCAGATAATATTTTCCAAGAATAAATTCTAAAGTTTTGCCCGCAATTTTGTTTTCATCTTTTACTACGAAGGCATTTTCTATCTCGGGGACTTGTTCTAAAATTACACCTTGAGCGGCAAGGTTTTTTATTATCCTGTCTTTATCTTCAATCAAACTTGAGAGACGGAGATATTGCACTCCATCGCTCATATAAAATTCTTTATATCGCTTTAGAAATTCCGAACCAAGATTTTCTTCGATATAGTTTTCAATATTTTCACTAAAACTTATTGACTGCACTTTTAATATCTGCTAAGACTTAAGGAATTAAAAATATGATTCGAGATGGAATTAAATTTCTTTGATTCAGGAAATTTTTCTTTAAAATCTTTTTCCATCATCTGAAGAAATCCGTCCACATGCTTCTCATAGAAGCGAACAACTTCATTAATATGTTGATGATCGAGCGGTATTTTCAATTCCTTAGGACGATACATGCTCGCATAAAGATAATATTTTGCCTTACTGAAATCATCCGTCTGCAAAACGGGATTGCCATCCGAATCAATTATTTCGTAGCTTCCGAATAGTTCGGGTCCGAGAACAAGAATTTTACCGGGCAATAATTTTATCTCCGTACTAATTCCTTCTAAAAATTGATCGGGAAATTTTTTGAGATTCTCTTTGATCTCTTTTAACCAATACTCGGAAAATTCTTTTTCAGTCATTATTTTTCTTCTCCCGGGTTCTCCACCCAATCTGCAATAAATATGTTAGTATCGCGTGATTGTTTCCTATCTGCACGGCGGTTAGAACAAAAAACTAATTTTGTACCGTCATACGAAAACATGGGGAATGCATCGAAAGTGCCTGAATTCGTTATCTGTTCTAATCCTGTTCCGTCTAAATTAATCATAAAGATATCAAAGATTCTGCCTCCTTGATCCTGCGAATGATGATTAGAACAAAAAAGAACTTTTTCGCCGCTTGGATGAAAAAACGGAGCCCAATTTGCTCCGGCAAGATTTGTTACTTGCTTGACGTTTTTGCCATCAATATCGGCAACGAAAATATTTAGTTCTTTTGGCTCTACTAAATTTTGTTTTATTAAATCTTTATACGCTATTGCTTCATCACCTTTTGGACGAGAAGCACGCCAGACGATTTTTTTTGAGTCGCGAGAAAAGAATGCACCGCCGTCATATCCGAGTGTATTTGTTAATTGCAATAAATTTCCGGTTGCAATTTCATATCTCCAAAGTTCGAGATCACCGGAACGAGTGGAAGTAAAGATGATCCATTTTCCGTCAGGTGATGCGGTAGCTTCGGCGTCATAACCCGGTCCACCGATAAGCAATGTAGGTTCGGTGGATGAACCGGATTTTGCACCGGTTACATAAATATCAAAACTATCATAAATCTGCCAGACGTATCTTCCGCCCGAAAACATTAATACTTCGGGGCATTTATGGTCTGCTTCATGTGTGGAAGCATATACTATTCTTCCATCCGGCATATAATAAGAACATGTTGTTCTGCCCGTACCAGTCGATTGTAATTTATAGTCTAATTCTTTTTTATTGAGATCAAGACTAAATATCTGATCGCAATCTTGTGAATTAATTTTCTTCCAATCGCTTTGAAAAACTAACGACTTATCGTCAAAACTGAAATAAGCTTCTGCATTGTTTCCGCCGAATGTAAGCTGACGGATATTTTTTAGGTGAACTTCACCCGGAAATTGTAATGAATCTGACTGCGCATTTATATTGTAAAACATTATTATACTGATAACGAGTAATAACTTCCTCACTGTGATTCCTTTCTGATTGCTAATAGATAAATTCCTAAAATTACGAGAGGGATACTTAGGATCTGCCCCATATTGAAACTCATTGAATTTTCAAATAGAGATTGATTCTCTTTTACAAACTCTACAAAGAAACGGAATCCGAATATGCCAATTAAAAATTCGCCGAATAAAATTCCGTCTTTGATATTTTCTTTTTGTTTTTTGTATTGAAAAAATAAAACGACAAAAATAATTAAGTATGCAATTGCTTCATAAAGCTGAGCCGGATGTCGAGGGACATTATCTATCGAAGTAAATACGAATCCCCATGGAAGAT
>Ga0209347_1003498_pt1 | contig 18156 bp, 17 predicted proteins | sample AutmiccommuBRH23_FD_187382 | JGI IMG/M metagenome (GOLD analysis project Ga0209347, IMG submission 187382) | Deep subsurface microbial communities from Mt. Terri, Switzerland - Autotrophic microbial communities BRH/23 (SPAdes) (version 2) | ecosystem: Environmental > Aquatic > Deep subsurface >...
TGCTCCCTGACCAAAAAGCCCCGGCTGACCCCGGATTCGATGTGATCCCAGGGCAGCAAGTCCTCGTATGTGTACCTGCGGTGAGCGTACCAGGCCGGGTCCAGCCCGCACTGATCAAAGGCCTGCGTCCAGCGCTTGAAGTTAAAGCACTCGGACCAGCCGTCAAACCGGGCACCCAGCCGCCAGGCCGCTTCCAGGACAGCCGACAGCCGCCGGTCCCCCCGGGCCAGGACCCCCTCCAGAAAGCTGACCTCAGGGTCATGCCACTTAAAAGAGATCCTCTTGTCCCTGAACTGACCCTTCAAATATCTTTGTTTTTCCGTAATCTCCTCCATGCTGTTTTGGGGCTCCCACTGAAAGGAGGTGTGGGACTTGGGCACGAAGGAGGAGACGCTTACCGTCACCCTCAGCCGCCCCCTGGAGACCCCGGCCTCTTCTCCCTTTTTCAGCACCAGGTAAGCCAGCCGGACAATGCCGTCCAGGTCTTCCCGGCTCTCGGTGGGCAGGCCGATCATAAAGTAGAGCTTGACCGCCTGCCAGCCGGCGCCGAAGGCGGCGGAAACCGCCCCCGCCAGGTCCTCCTCGGTTACTCCCTTGTTGATTACATCCCGCAGGCGCTGGGTGCCGGCCTCGGGGGCAAAGGTCAGGCTGGAGCGGCGGACCCTCTGCACCTCTTTGGCCAGGTCCACCGAAAAGGCGTCCACCCTCAGCGAGGGTAAAGAAACCCCTACCCCGCGGCCCTCAAACCTGTCCAGCAGCCCCTTGACCAGGGGCCTTAAGCCCGAGTAATCAGCCGAGCTTAGGGAGGTCAGGGAAATCTCGTCATAGCCTGTATTGTCAATCAGCCGGCAAGCCTGATCGATCAGGGTCTCCGGGGACTTTTCCCGCACCGGGCGGTAAATGGCGCCGGCCTGGCAGAAACGGCACCCCCTGGTGCAGCCCCTCATGACCTCCAGCATGGCCCGGTCATGAACCACACCCAGGTTTGGCACTATGGGCTTCAGCGGGTAGTCGGCACGGTCATAGTCCGCAATGACCCTCTTACCGACTTTCTCCGGCACCCCCGGGACCTCCGGGCTTACTGACCTGACCGTGCCGTCTTCCCGGTAGGCTACCCGGTAAAGCCCGGGCACGTACACCCCGGGCACCCCGGCCAGGGCCTTAAGCAACTTCTCCCGCCCGTAATGGCGGTTGGCGGCGTACACCTCGATCAGGTCGTGAAAAAGTTCCTCACCCTCACCGATGGCCACGGCGTCCATAAAGTCGGCCAGGGGTTCCGGGTTGAAGGCGCAGGGCCCCCCGGCTATGATCAGCGGGTGTTCCGCCCCCCGGTCAGCTGATCGCAATGGTATGCCGGCCAGGTCCAGCATGTTGAGTATATTGGAAAAGCTCATCTCATACTGCAGGGTAAAGGCCACAATGTCGAAGCCGCCCACCGGCCTTAAGGATTCCAGGGACAAAAGAGGCAATCCGCGCTGCCGCATCAGCCCCTCCATATCGTCCCAGGGCGCGAACACCCGCTCCATCAGGGCGTCGCTGCGCCTGTTGACGGAGTCATAGAGTATCTGCAGGCCCAGGTGGGACATGCCCACCTCGTACACATCGGGAAAGGCGAAGGCTATTTTGACGCCGTCCCGGCCCCATTCCTTGCGGATTGAGTTCCATTCCCCACCAACGTAGCGGCCCGGCTTCTGTACCTTTTCCAGCAGTTCTTCCAATATGAGTTCATAGTCTGATTGATCACGGGATGTCAAGAGATTACCCCTCCCCGGCTTTCTTCCCGCCACTGGGCGGGATCACCGCCGGTAAAATATTCGGCCTTTCCAGCCCTTTAACAACTGACACAATTTACCTGTTATTATACCTTTCTACGAACCCCCCGCATTTCCTTCGCCAATCAGAAATACTAGCCCAAGTTCTCCACGTTTTTTTGCCCGGCCACCTTGATGATGTTCACCGGGGCGTCGTTTCTCATTATTCTCAACTGCTCCAGATACCCTTCTTCAATCAGTCTGTTCATGGCCAGGATAATCTTTTTAAGCACGCAGTTCCGGTACTCCTCAGGCACCTTCAGCCGGTCCAGGTAGGCCTGGGCCGTTCTAATGAAGGTCAGGTACCTGTAGCGCTCCTCCTGGGTCAGGATAAACCTTTTCAGGTCTTCGTTGTCCACCTGCTGGATAAATCCGGTGATTTCCACCACATTGTCCCTGCCGGCGGCCATTTGCAGCTCACGGCTGATGGAACCCTTGACCCCCACCACGATAACCCGCTTGCCGTCCCGTATCTTCATCCTGGCCACAATATTGGAGAAGTGTCCGTCGCCGGTGGCCAGGATGATGTTGTCCACGTCCCGGTTTTCTTCCTTGAAAACAAACAGGTCCTCCACTATTTTAAAATCGGTGTAGGACTTCTCCTTACCCCCCACCAACTCGGTCCTGGTGTGCACCACCTCGAAACTGGCGGCCCGCAGCTTGGGTACCTCATTTTTTATATAGGGGTTCTTTTCAAAGTCTCCGTAGGCCCGGGCCGTAGTAATCTGGCCGTACTGGCGGGCAATACCGATAAATTCCATGGGGTCGGGCTGGGATTGAAACTTGTTGTACATGCTGTAAAAAAGGTTTTCGTAATCAACGAAAATGGCTACCTTATCCTTAAGATCCAATGCGTCACCCCCTTCCGGCGGGCACTGTTTATGATTCACATTAAGAGTATTGCCTCATTAACCTGAATCCATGCCCGGGGGTGAGCGGCCTATCTGATCAGTCCGTCAAGGCGGCCCACGGGGTATTCCAGACCGAATTGAAAAAGCCCCTCCACCACCCTGTCCTCGGACAGAAAACCTTTAAGCTCCATGGTATTGGAAAAAACAGCCACGAAGTGGAACCTCCGGGGCATGAAACGGCGCACCACCTCGCCCAGGGGGGAGTCTTCCCGGGCCGCCAGGGTCACGGCCTCCAGCACCCCCTCCCGCTCCAGCTCGTCCTTCTTCTGCATCATGTGGCGCATGAAGAGGTACGGCGCGGCGGCCCTCTCCCTGGTGGCGGCGTAAAAAAGAAAAAGGCCGGTAATCAATATGTCCAGCCCGGACCAGCCCATGGCCAGGCCCATAGCCCCGGCCAGTACAACCAGCACGCCCCAGGCCTGGCCCAGCCCGGCGGCCCGGTAGGTGGCATCCCTCACCCCCACCTTGGCGGCCAGGCAGGCCCGGTAAACCCTCCCCCCGTCCAGGGGCAGCGCCGGCAAAATGTTGAAAAGGGCAATAACCACGTTGCACTGGAGGAAAAAAGGCCCCAGGTTTTCATCCCAGAGGCCGTGGTTTTTCAAGGCCAGGCCGGCCAGAAAAAGGGCCAGGTTTCCTGCCGGGCCGGCCAGGGCGATATAAATTTCCTTTTGGGGGCTAACCGCCATCTCGCCGCCCATCCGGGTAACGCCGCCGAAGGGTAGCAGCTCCACGTCGTCCACCGCCACCCCCAGCCTTTTAGCCATCAGAGCGTGGGCCAGCTCGTGCACCAGCACCACTCCGAAGGCAATGAGCCCCTTGCCCAGTATGCCGGCCACAAAAAACAGGCCCAGAAGGGCCAGAAAAAAAGGATTCAAATAGAGGTTTATGCCCAGAATGCGGCCTATTTTCAAAGTACGCCCCCCTTACCTCACCGCTGGAAATTCCAGCCTGGACAAGGGATCCACCAGGCTGCCGCTTTCCCTCAGCTCGAAATGCAGGCCGCCTTCTTTAACATCGCCGTTTTTAGCCACCTCCCCGAGGAGATCGCCGGCCTTGACCGCCTGCCCGCCGCTGACCTTGACATTGCCAATGCCGGCATAGAGGGAATAGACCCCGTCACCGTGGTCAATGACCACGTATTTGCCATACTGTTCGCTGGACCCCACCTTGACCACCTTTCCGGCCAGCACCGACTTAACCGGCGCTCCGGCATTGGCGGCGATATCAATGCCGTGGTGGAACCTCTCCAGATCGTCCAGGGGGTCTTTATTCCAGCCATAGGGCCTGACCACCTTCCCGGAGACCGGGACCAGTATGTTTTTAGCCACGGCGGCAGGCTTGCCCATGGCCTCTTTCATCCCCTCCTGGGGCATGCCGCTGTCCAGGGGAGTGTCCACCCCGGCCACCTGGAGGCCGAATTTAACCGCCTTCTCCATGGCCGGCCGGACATTCCAGTCAGTGGTCAGCACATACCGGAGGCTATCCTTCATGTCCTCCCCCACCGGGTGGTTGAACTCCTTGACCACCAGCAGCAGGACCAGTATGGTCAGCACCGCCACCACCCGGTAAGCCGTGCGCCGGCCCGGGGATCCCCCCCCGTCCCGCCCCGGGCTGTCGCCCCAGCCGTACCCCCCCTTGCGCCGGTTGGGGCGGTAATAATCTATCCAGTTATAGTCCTGGTCGTACTTCCGGTTCTGATAAAACTCCTGCAGCGTCTGCGAGTTCTTGTCCTTCTTCCCCCAGCGAAACAATTTAATCCCTCCCGGCATTGCTGTTAAATTTATACAATATATTACCGGGGGTGGGTGAATATGCCATTAATGCAAATTTCGGGTAATGACAAGTGGGGGGATTGGGGATTAGGGGCTGAGGTTTGGGGCTGGAGATTGGGGTTGAGATTGGAGATTGGGGCTGGGGTTATTGACGGTGGGGGAAGAAAGAGATAAAGTAATTTTTGATGGTATTTTTAATCAAAATATACCCGAAAGGATGATGCCCATGATTAGCTTGGTGGCAAAGATGAAGTCCCGGCCCGGCATGGAGTCCCGGCTGGCCGAGGTATGCATGAATCTGGCCCGGACGGTCAGGGAGAATGAAAAGGGCTGCCTTGCCTACATACCCCACGTTTCGGTTAAAGACCCCTCGGAGATCATCTTTTATGAGCAGTACGAAAGCCAGGAGGCCCTGGAAATCCACCGTAAAACACCCTATTTCCAGGCAGCCTTCGCGGAATTCAAAGAGTTGTTGGCCGGTCCCTCGGAAGTAACCATTCTTAAAAAGCTGGTGTAGAGTCATGGAGAACCAGGGCCGCAGTTCAAAGGTCTACCAGTTTGACCCCGGCCGGAAGAAAAAGCTCAAATCGGTGGACTATGTCTCCCCGGAAAAGAAAAAACTCCTTCAAGACAGAAAGCAGTCAAAAAAAGACAGGAAACACTTCTTCATCGGGGCCGGCATTTTCCTGTTGGTGGTCCTGGCGCTGACCTATCTCAGGCTTAGGTTCTGGTGATTGAACAAAAAGCCTGCGGGTTTTCGAAAAAACCGCAGGCTTTACTTATCATATTGGGCTTCCTGATTCCGGATTCCGTCTTCTTTCCCGAAAGGTCTGCCACAAATCAAAAGATCAGCTTCTGCCTTCGGACATATACATTCAGGAGCACTCCCAGGGCGGCCAGGTTCATGATCATGTTGCTGCCGCCGTAGCTGAAAAGAGGCAGGGGGATCCCGGCCACCGGCATAACCCCGGCCGTCATGCCTATATTGAGCACGATGTGAAAGGCGAACATGGAGACAATCCCGGTGGCCAACAGCGCCCCGTAGGTATCCCTGGCCATGGCGATGATCCGGATGCCCCGGTACAGAAAGATGTAGTAGAGACCCAGGAGGGCCGTCACCCCAATAAAGCCAAATTCCTCACCAACCACCGAAAAGATGAAATCGGTGTGCCGGATGGGCAGGAAAGTATAGTGGCTCTGGGTCCCCTTAAGCAGACCCTTGCCGGTAAGCCCCCCGGACCCGATGGCAATCCTGGACTGCCAGACGTGGTAGCCCGCCCCCAGCAGGTCGCTTTCGGGGTTCATGAAAATGGTCAGCCTGGTCATCTGGTACTCTTTCAGGGTGGCCTTGTGGAATGTATCATGCCTCTTTTTGGCCTGTTGCTGGTCCTTTTTCAGAAGATCCAGGTACTGGTTGACTCCCCCGGCATCCAGGCTATACCCTTTTTTAACAATCTCGGCCCGCAGTTCGTCATTTTGGCGCAGGGACAGGCCGTTGTCAGCGGCAGCCTTGCCGACCTGGCTTACTTTGGCCTGCAGGTCGGCGTCGGACTTGTGCAGCACATGGTGCACCTCATAGATGGAAAATGCGGCCACCAGACCAATAACGATAATGGCCACCAGAATTGAGGGCCTGGCCCCGGCCACAAAAAGCATGCCGAACATAATGGAGACGAACACCAGGGAGGTGCCCAGGTCCGGCTGCTTCAGGATCACCAGCATGGGCACGCCGATGTAAACAAAGGCCGGGATCAGCTCCCGCAGCGAATTTAGCCTGCCCTGGCGCTTGGCCAGAAAGTCGGCGAAGGTGATAATAATGATCAGCTTTGAAAACTCCGAAGGCTGAAAAGAAAAAGGGCCGATATAAATCCAGCGCTGGGCCCCCAGTGCGGTGTGCCCGATAAAAATCACCGCCGCCAGCATGGCCAGGTTGATAACATACAGATGCCGCGAGTATTTGCCCATATCCTCGTAATCAATGTAGATCAGGGCCACGGCCGCCACCAGTCCCAGGGCAATCCAGGCCACCTGCCGAACTGCGAAATAATAGTCCATATTCAGGAGGCGAAGTAAAAAGTTCATCTTCTGTATTTTTTCGATGGAGGAGTCGCTGAATTCAAGGGTGGCGCTGCCAATAATGATCAGGCTAAAAACGACGAGGGCCGCCGTTGCCAGCAGCAGGGGATAATCCATATTTTTAACCAGACGCCTGTACAAGTTTGACTATCCCCCTCTCGTTATATATACCGTCAATAGTAAATTATATAACTTTTTTAGTCATATTTCGATATGTTATTTCTGGCAAGGGCCTTTTGTTTTCAGCAAAAACTAAGGCAGGCCGGTACACCCCGCCTGCCTTAGTGTCGGTTCACACGGTTCCAGTTATCCAGAGACCGTTGAAAAAGTCCATCTGCTGCGTTACGACTGCGGCTCCAATGATCAACGTACCAGGAGTACGCCTCCGCTTGAAGCCTTGCCGCGCCTTGCATCTGGAGCTTTTTGAACGGCCTCTGGCGGTAACCCATTACACATGTTAAAACCTTTTTCAATGTGTTTTGCAACACTCTCCAGGGGCCGGCTAAACCACGTCGGCCTGTCTTTTCATGCTTTTAATGGGGATATTGGCAATCAGGGCCACCTGGTTGTCGCTGTTTTCCAGACTGACCTCCAGGGCTTCTTGGTCTATTTCCATATAATTTGAGATGACCTTGATTAAGTCTTCCTTCAGGGTTTGCAGAAGCTGCGGCGAGACGCTGGCCCGGTCATGCACCAGGACCAGCCTGAGCCTTTCCTTGGCCACATTTTTGCTGGCGCCGCCTTCTTTGTTAAAAAACCGGGTAATAAAATCCAGCACAGTTCTTCACCCCCCGTCCTATTTGAAGCCCATAAACCGGCGGATTTTGCCCAGCAGGCCGCTTTCATCCAGGTTCAGCAGGGGAACCTGCTCACCGGTTATGCGGCGGACAATATTTCGATAGGCCTGGCCTGAGCGGGAGCGATCATCCTGAATGACGGCTTCACCACGGTTGGTGGTGATGATCACCATCTCGTCCTCGGGCACCACCCCTAAAAGGTCAATGGCCAGTATGTCGATAATATCATCTATGCTCATCATGTCTCCGGCCGCCACCATCTTGTGCCGGACCCGGTTGATGATCAGCCTGGGGTTCCTCAGCTCGGCGGCTTCCAAAAGGCCGATGATCCGGTCGGCGTCCCGCACCGCCGAGACCTCGGGGGTGGTTACCACCACAGCCTTGTCGGCCCCGGCAATGGCGTTTTTAAACCCCTGCTCTATTCCCGCCGGGCAGTCTATAATCACATAGTCAAATTCCTGTCTCAGGTCATCGCAGAGGGTCTTCATCTGGTCCGGGTTAACCGAGGTCTTGTCCTTGGTCTGGGCTGCCGGCAGAAGGAACAGCCCCTCAAAACGCTTGTCCTTGATCAGGGCCTGGCGCAAGCGGCAGTGACCTCCGGTAACATCGGTTATATCGTAAACTATCCTGTTTTCAAGGCCCAGGACCACATCCAGGTTCCTCAGGCCGATATCGGCGTCCACCAGGGCAACCTTATATCCCAGCTGAGCCAGCCCGGTGCCCAGATTGGCGGTGGTGGTGGTTTTACCCACTCCGCCCTTGCCTGATGTGACAACTATTACCTCACCCATACTACGTCCTCCTTGATGAATGTCTGCCCCCTCTATACTCTGGCAGGATAGCTTTCGATGGTCACCACGCCGTTTTTAATCCTGGCTATCTCCGGGGTATAATTGCCGGACACCTCGTCATCCGGCGGGCGGGTGATATGGTTGGCTATCCTCAGCTGGGTGGGCTGAAGCCTGAAAGCCATGACCATGGCTAAATCGTCGCCCTCCGCCCCGGCGTGAACCATCCCCCGCAACTGGCCCATCACAATGATATTGCCTGTAGCCACTATTTCAGCGCCGGGATTGACGTCTCCCATGACCACCACATTGCCGCTATAATAAAACTTCTGCCCCGACCTCAGCGTCCTCCTGATCAGGATGGTTTCTTCATCCCCCTCGATCTCGTCCCAGGGCTGCCGGCCGGCATTTACTTTCCTGGCTTCCAAAACGTCCTCACCTCGTCATTTGACTGAATCAATGAATTCTACAGGGCAATAACCAAATCCTGCTAAAAAAAATGAAAGTCTGGGGTATTTCCACCAGACAAATATCGGAAAAAAAGTGTAAAACACCTCATGCTGTAAAGCCTAATTCTGTCGAAATCCATAAGCCAGAAGCCATGCCACATAAATGTGGCACCATCGAACAATGAAAATTTGGGGCCGGGGGTGCGGTTTTCAGATATAAGGAAAGGGGACACACCTGCTGAAGCTTGGGTAATCCTTTGTGGACAGGAATGTCCCCGCTAGTTGGTCCTGGGCTGAGTCTGGCCGCCGCTACCGGTCCGGCCTTGGCCGGGCTGTCCGGTGGGCGCGGTGGCCGGTGGCGGCGGCACTATCCCGGGCGGACGCGTCCCGCTGCCGCTGCTCTGGCCGCCGGTGGCAGGGCTGGTACTGCCGGTTCCGGCCCCGCTGCCGCCGGCGGGCGGCGTAGCCTGACCCTGACCCGGGGCTGGAGTTGGAGCCGGGGTTGGGCTGGGGGCCGGAGTTGGAGCCGGCGCCGGGGTTGGGTTGGGCCGGGTTGCCGGCTGGCCGGTGGGGGTTGCCCCGGGCTGGGCCGGAGCAGATCCACTGCCGCCTCCCTGCTGCACCTGAACCCCTGCCTGCCCGGCCGGAGGGGTAGTTTGCCTGACGCCGGCCGCGGGATCCTTTTTATCCCCGGTGGGGGGGGCATTCTTTGCTGCAAAATAGGCGTCCAGTATCTTCCGGGCCGCCGGCCCGCCCAGGGAACTTCCTTTATAGCCGTACTCGATAATCACCGACACCGCCACTTCGGGCTTTTCATAAGGCGCGTAGGCCACGTAGAGAGCGTGGGAGTTCTTGCCCGCGTCCCCCACCTCGGCGGTGCCTGTCTTGGCGGCCACCTTATACGGCGCCCCCCAGAAGGCCGCCGAGCCGGTGCCGTCACCAGTGGCCACCTGGTACATGCCTTCCCTCACCACGTCCAGCGTCTCCTTGGAGACATTGATATTTCTGACCACCTCGGGCTTGAAACTCTTCACCTCGTTACCGTTGGTGCCGATGACCTTTTTCACCAGATGGGGACGGTAAATGGCGCCTCCGTTGGCGATGGTGGCCACGTAGCTGGCCAGCTGCAGCGCCGTAAACTTGCTCTCCTGCTGGCCGATGGCCATATCCATGCTGTCATACTCACGCCACTGGGACTCCCAGTCGTTGCCCTCCCAGATTTTTTTCTTCAACTCCCTGGAGGCCACCCTGCCGGCCTCCTCGCCGGGCAGGTCAATGCCGGTGAGCTGCCCCAGCCCGTACTCGGTGGCATACTTGCCGATTAGTTCCGGGCCGGCGGCGATACCGAAGTGGTAGAAGTAAGTGTCGCAGGAGTGCTTGATGGCCCCCACCGCGTCCACCACACCGTGGCCCCCCGGCAGCCAGTCCGACTTATACTTATAATAGCCCGGGTCGCTGATGGATGTCTTGGGGGTGACTACCTTACCCTCCAGCAGGGCGGTCATGGTGGCCATTTTAAAGGTGGAACCCGGTGTGTAAGTGGTTTGTATGGCATGGTTGCGCAAGGCCCCGGTTTTCAACAGATCATTGTACTGCCGCAACTGTAGCGGCTGGGAGAATATATTCAGGTCATATGAAGGTATGGAGGCCATGGCCAGCACTTCACCGGTACGCACGTCAATGGCCACGGCCGCGCCGGTAATCGGCGTGCCGGGCGGGACATTGGCAATGCCTTTTTTGGTCTCACCCACGGCCCAGGCCACAGCGTCCTGGGCGGCCCGCTGAACCCGGTGGTCAATGGTGGTGACCAGGCTGTTGCCGGGCACCGGCGGCTTGAAGCCAAGGTCCCTGACCGGACGCCCCTGGGCGTCCACCTCCACCTGCCTGGCCCCGTTTTGGCCGTGCAGAAAATCCTCGTAAGAATACTCCAGGCCCACCTGGCCGAAGGAGTCACCCATCTGATAGCCCTTGTTCTTGCTGGCCTCCAACTGGTCACCGGTAATTTCCCGGACATAGCCCAGCACCTCGCCCAGCAGGTCGCCAAAGGGGTAGAGCCTCACCGGCTCCACGTCGATGACCACCCCGGGAAGTTCCAGTCGCTGTTCTTCAAGCCTGTTCACGGTCTCCTGGGAGACGTTCACGGCTACCCTTACCGGCTCGTAGAGGCGCTTGTGGTCCTTCATCTTTTCCTGAATCCCCTGCTCGATCTGCTGGGCGGTGAGCCCCTTGAGGCTGGCGTCACCCTCCATCAGTCCGGCCAGCCGCCTGACCACCTTGTCTGTATCCTCCTGCCCCAGATAAACGAAGGTAACGGTGTAAACCGGCTTGTTCATTACCACGCGGATCCCGTTGCGGTCCAGTATTTCACCCCTGGGTGCCTGCACGGGGATCAGCCGCTGGTGGTTCTGGGTGGCCAGGGTGCGGTAGCGGTTTGCCTCGGCAATCTGCATAAACCCCAGGCGGGCTACCAGCAGCAAAAATAAAACCGCCAGCAGCAGGCTTAAAAACCTCATTTTTTTCTCAATAATTTTTTTCTCCAAGGCTTTGACCTTTCCCGTATTAATTTTGGATCCGGAATCGGGAATTAAGCCACGTACGCCACGGGGACGGTTCCATGGCTCCGCTAACCTTAATTGCCAACAGCTTTTTAGATTTTAGAATCTACGTACAACCAGCCCTTTTGGTTGGACCTGTAAAAACTGCCGTAAAACAGAGGGGCCACCAGGGCGGTATAGGTGGCGGAAGGCAAAATGACATTGAAAAGAGCCACCCCGGGAGAAATATAAACATCAACCATGGTCAGCAGGATATAGTTTAATAGCTGGGCCGCAAAGGACGACAGCCAGACCAGGACCATGATGATCAGAACGCTGTCTTTATACAGCTTGGACTCGGTCAGACCCACCAGGTAGCCGGCCGCCATCAGCGACAGGGCGTTCAGGCCGATATAGCTGCCCATGGCCAGATCCGCAAAGAGGCCTGCCAGGAAACCAACCAGCGCACCCTCCCTGGACCCCCGCAAAAAAGCGTTAAACGAGACTATGATCAGCACCAGTTCGGGCTTGACACCCCACAGCGAAATAAAGTTCAGCAGGGTCACCTGAAAGAAAAGGGCCGCCAGAATCAAGGCCACCAACAGGTAAAACCTCACCGCACCACCACCCCGCTCTGTTCACCGGCTCTGATGGAGGCGGGGGAACGCCCCCTCAGATCGGCGTTGCCTTCCCCCCAGGGAAAGGGCAGGACGGCAACCTTATTGCCGTCCTTGGGAGCCCGGCTGCCGATAATAACCATGACCTCTTCCAGGCGGTTAACGTCTACGTAAGGCTCAATCATGGCGCTGTTGAACAGCCCTGAGGCCTCACGCTCGGTAGTCAGTATCCGCCCGATGGGTATTCCCTTCGGGAACAAACTGCCAAATCCCGAGGTTACCACCACCTGGCCCCGTCCCACCTCAGCGCCGATGGGGATGTGCACCATCTTCAAGCGGCCCGGCGAGCTGGCCACCCCCTCCACCATACCCGGGGTCCGGCCTTGCTGGATTAGGGCGGCCACCCCGCTGCGGGGGTCGGTGATCAACAGCACCTCGGCGGTGTTGCCGGTCACTGAGGTAATCCTGCCAATCAGCCCCAGATCGTTTAAGACCACCTGGTTTAGCTTGAGGCCGTCCTTGGTGCCCTTGTTGATACTGATCACACCGAACCAGTTGCCGGGGTCCCGGCCCACCACCGCCGCCCCGGTGAGTTCATAGCCCATTACCGGAGCCACACCGGTTTTAAACTCCAGCGATTTTTTCAGCCTCTCATTTTCGGCCCGCACTTCCTCGTACTGCCTGAGACGCCCCTCCAGTTCAGCAATTTTCTTTTTCATCAACTGATTCTCGTCGGCGGCGTTAACCACGGTAAAAGGAAAGGACACCAGCCCTCTCAAGCGGTGCCCCAGGTTCATCGCCAGCCCCTGCACCGGGGCAAACAGATCCTTAAGCGCTGACTCCATGGGGGAAACGCCCACCCGGCCAAACTTGGTATAGCTCATCAACGTAAGCATAAAAATGACTAAAACACCTAAAAGAATTACCTTTTTGGTGTTGTTCCTGTACAAACACATCACCCCCGGGCGGCAGGCCGTTGCAGATTGCAGGCCCGCCCAGATTTACGCCTGGCCGGTTCCGCTAAAGATTATTGTATTACTGAATGCACCTTAAAGCACCAGGAAATAACTTGCTTATAAGTAATAATTCAGTGGCCCGGGTCTGGAGACCGGGAAAAGGAAACACACATAATCCCTAATCCCTAATCCCTAATCCCTACTGTTACTTTCCAATCTTGCGCGGGTTAATCAATACCTTTCTCAGCATGTCAATGTTCTCCAGCACCCTGCCGGTGCCGTAAGCCACCGCCAGCAGCGGCTCATCGGCCAGGTGCACGGGCATGCCGGTATTCTCGCTGACCAGCCGGTCCAGGCCCCTCAGCAATGAACCTCCCCCGGCCATAAAGATGCCCCGGTCCATAATGTCCGCAGCCAATTCCGGCGGGGTGATTTCCAGGGTGGCCCTGATCGCCTCCAGGATGGCTGAAACCGGCTCCGAAAGGGCCTTGTACACCTCTTCGGTTGTAATCTGGACCGTCTTGGGCAGCCCGGTAATCAGGTCCCTGCCCCTGATGTCCATGTTTTCATTTCCTTCCGGCGGGTAAGCCGTACCTATTTCTATTTTAATTTCCTCGGAGGTTCTCTCACCGATCATCAGGTTGTAAGTTTTTTTAACATGGGTGGCAATGGACTCGTCCATCTCATCGCCGGCAATCCTGATCGACCGGCTGGTGACAATACCGCCCAGCGAAATTACCGCCACCTCGGTAGTTCCACCGCCAATGTCCACCACCATATTGCCGGTGGGCTCGTGCACCGGCAGCCCGGCACCTATGGCCGCCGCCATGGGCTCCTCCATGAGGTAGGCCTCCCGGGCGCCGGCTTGCATGGCCGCCTCCCTGACCGCCCTTTCCTCCACTGCGGTGACCCCCGAAGGGATAGAAACCACCACCCTCGGGTGGACCAGAAAGGTTTTGCCCCTAAGGGCCTTTCCGATAAAATACTTGATCATGCTCTGGGTAACGTCGAAATCTGCTATTACCCCGTCCTTCATGGGCCTGATGGCAACAATATTGCCCGGTGTGCGCCCGATCATCTGCTTGGCCTCATCGCCCACGGCCAGCACCTGGCCCGAGTCTTTCTGAATGGCCACCACCGACGGCTCCCTCAGAACTATTCCCTTTCCTTTAAGATACACCAGGGAGTTGGCAGTCCCCAGATCTATGCCCATGTCCTTGGAGAACAACCCCATTCTCATTTCCGGTCCCCTTTCCACAATTTAAAACAGTTTAGATAGATTTTTACAAAATACCCCTGTCCTTAAAACTGATAAATTTATTATCTCCAATGATAATGTGATCTAAGACCTCTATGCCCAATAATGATCCGGCATCCCGCAGGCGCATGGTGATTTCCCTGTCCTCCCGGCTGGGGGTAGGATCGCCGCTGGGGTGGTTGTGCACCAGGATGATGGCCGAGGAGCTCCTTTTGATGGCTGTTTTGAACAGCTCCCGGGGGTGGACCACTGAGGAGCTGAGGGTGCCGATGGAAATAGTTTCCCTGGCCACCACCTGGTGCTTGGTGTTCAGCAGCAGGGCGCAAAAATGCTCCCGGTCCAGGTGCCTCATTTCCTCCATGACTATGGCGGCCGCATCCCCGGGCCCCCTGATGGTGGGGCGCTCACTCTCCGAAACCGAGGCCAGCCTGCGCCCTATCTCCAGGGCGGCCTTGAGCTGAGCGGCCTTAACCGGGCCCATCCCCTTCACCGCGCTCAGTTCCTCCACACCGGCCTGGACAAGGCTTTTTAACCCGGAAAAAAGACTCAAGACATCGGTGGCCAATTCCACCGCGCTCTTATCCGGCGTTCCGGTGCGCAAAATCACGGCCAGCAGCTCCGGATCGCTCAGTGCCCTGGCCCCCTCCCGGATCAACCTCTCCCTGGGCCGCTGGTCGGCGGGCATGTCCTTAATTCTTGCATGGTAAACCATAAGTTTGCCCTCTCTTGGAATACGCAGCGGGATTGGGGATTGGGGGTTGCATTTATCCCTAATCCCTAATCCCTAACCAAAAACAGATCTTAAAAACTCCTTCTCAGTACATCCACCCCGAAGTCTTTAAGCACCCCGGCCAGCCTGGCCAGAGGCAGTCCCACCACGTTAAAGTAACAGCCCTCGATGCCGGTGACGAAAACCGCCCCCAGTCCCTGCACGGCATAGGCCCCGGCCTTGTCCAGGGGCTCTCCGGAGTCCACGTAGGACTCCAGCTCATCCCTGGCGGCAGGCCTGAAAGACACCCCGGTCTTCTCGTGGGAGACGTGGAAATCGCCGGTTCCGGCGTTGATTACGGCCAGTCCGGAATAGACGCTGTGCTTGTCCCCCTGGAGGCATTCCAGCATATCCAGCGCCTCCCGCCGGTCCAGGGGCTTGCCCATAACCCTGCCCCGCCAGACCACCACCGTATCCGACCCGATAATCAGCCCCCGGTCCAGTCCACGGGCCGCCTCCCGGGCCTTCCGCTCGGACAGTATCTCCACCAGCCGGCCCGGGGGAACATACTCCTCCACCCTCTCATCCACATCCGGAATAAGCACGGTAAAACTAAGCCCCAACTGCTCCATTAACTCCTTGCGCCTGGGCGATGCCGAGGCCAGGTAGATGTGCGGCAACGGATCAACTCCCCAAAAAGCTATTAGCTATTGGCTATTGGCTGTTGGCCATAAGCATCGTTGTCTACGGTAAAGGTTGTGATATTTATGGCTTTTTTATTTATATCTCAGCCGAATTGATGCATCTCTCCGTTGAGCCCCCGGCAATCTGAAGCATACCGTGCCGGAAGCCTGCCACTTGCCGTTACAGCTTCCTGTACACCCAGTAGCCAATAAGCAGCCCCAGGGCTGTGAGGACGCCCAGACCCATTTTCAAGCCCAGGGTTATGGTCATAAAATGCAGGTCCAGAGTGAACGGTTCGAAACCTATCCGGGCCGTGGATTTCAGAAAGGGAACATAGGGCCCCAGCGCGTTGGCGGCCGCACTGCCGGCCAGTCCGCCAATCAGCAGCAGGGCCGCCAGCAGCCAGAAACTCCTTGCGCTTTTGTAAGATGGCATGTCATTCACCCTTATGAAAAATATTTTTTGGCGCCCGGGCCGATAATACCCTATTTAGTTTAACATTTACAGATTGTTTGTGACAAGATGCCTACTGGAATTATAAATTCATATAAATTCAGGCTGAAATAAGGACTTTCTGTCAAAAACAACCTCTCTCCCTAAAAAAAAGAAAAAAGGCGCCCAGCATTTACGGTTGAGCGCCTAAAAAACACTGCCAAACCAACCGAATGGCCGGCTTGTGAGGCTATAACTTGAGAATTGCCGCCTTAAAATGGTAAAACCATACTTAAACCGGGGAAAACGCTGCTCCAGAATGCTTCGGCCCGGGCAACTAGCCCTGTTTTGCCGACTGCTTTAGCGACGCCGCCCCGTTTTGGGCTTCCAGCCTCTTGTTGAACGGGGTCAAAATCAGGGCCAGGACAATCCCTATGGCCAGGGTCCCCAACAGAGAAACCAAGCCGGGGTAATAGAACCAGAAGAGCAGGTAGCCCATGGACACCACGATGGACATGATCATCAGGGGAAAGGCCACCTTCATGAAGCCCACAAAGCTGATGTTGGTGCCCCTCTTTTCGGCCATGCCGATGACCACCACATTGGCCGAGGCCCCGATGATGGTGCCGTTGCCCCCCAGGCAGGCGCCCAGGGACAAAGACCACCAGAGGAAATTGAGGTTTTCTATACCCCCCAGCCGGCCCATGTCCTGAATCAGCGGAATCATGGTGGCCACAAAGGGGATGTTGTCCACGAAGGCCGAGGCAATGGCGGAGATCCAGAGGATCAGTATGCCGGAGGAGACCACCTCGCCGCCGGTGACCTCCAGGGAGAATTTGGCCACCGCTTCGATGACGCCAACGTGCTCAAGGGCGCCCACAATTATAAAGAGCCCCACAAAGAAGAAAATCACCGGCCACTCCACCGCGTGCAGGGCATGCTCGGGGTCCTCACGGGTAATCAGCAAAAGCAGGCTGGCGCCGCTTAAGGCTATCACCGAAGACTCCAGGTGCACGAACTGGTGCAGCACGAACCCCAGGATGGTCAGGAAAAGTATGGCCAGACACTTTTTCAGAAGGGCCGGGTCTTTAATCTCGTCATTTTCATTCAATTCCAGGATCCTTCTTTGTTTTTCCGGGCTGGCCAACAGCTGATTCTTGTAAATAACCCTGAGCAGGAACACCGTCAGGATGTAAACCACCACCACAACCGGAGTAAGGTTGACTAAAAAGTCCATGAAGCCCAATCCGGTGGCACTGCCGATCATGATGTTGGGCGGGTCGCCGATAAGGGTTGCCGTACCTCCTATGTTGGAGGCCAGTATCTCAACAATTAAATACGGCAGGGGACTGATTTCCAATTTTTGGGCAATAGCAAAAGTCACCGGCACAATCAGCAGAACCGTGGTGACATTGTCCAGGAAGGCCGAGAGCACCGCCGTCACCAGAGCCAAAGCGGCCATTATTTTCAGGGGATGCCCGCCGGAATTTTTGGCCGCCTTAATGGCCAGGTATTCGAAGACCCCGGTTTGCCTGGTAACCCCTACAATAATCATCATCCCCACCAACAGGCCGATGGTGTTAAAATCTATAGCATGGACAGCATCTTCCACGCTTAGAATCTTGAACATGGTAATCAGTGCCGCGCCAACCAGGGCGCACACCGCCCGGTGAATTTTTTCCGAAACGATCACGGCATAAGTAATTAAAAATATAGCCGTGGCAAAAATGACCTGAGACTGTTCTGTCAAGGAATCTTCCCTCCCCATAATTCTGTTTGATACTTAATTAAATGCTTTAATACTCTCTATTTTTTCCACCTGCCTTCCCGGGCAACGCGATAAAAAAGGGCGCAGGCCTTGAGACCGGCATCCTTACCTAAGCTAGATCAAAAAAAAGAGGGGTTCGGCCACCATGACCACCCACCCCAGACGGTCAAAACCTTTAAACCCTTTTTTGGAAGGGCCAACACGATTGCTTATTATTTAACTAACATACATTATAACTTGTAACTGCCTGTCCAGCAATACTGAGAATGTCAGGCCACTTTATATTTTCCGGCCCATTCCCGCAACTCCTCCGCCAGCCCGGCAAGTTGTTCGGCGGCTGCGGTGACCTCTTCCATGGAGGCGGTCTGCTCCTGAGCAGTGGCCCGGGTATTTGACAGTTACATAATGTAAAAATCGCTGAAAGCCTTGAAATAGGCTTATTTTTTTGTCAAATTTTACATTATGGCATAGCGTGATAATACGTGATATGGTATAATATAAGAGGTTTGGAGGGTTGCTTATGAGATTAAAAGTATCACGTTCAAAAAATTCAGCCTCTCTTTATGTTACAAAAACTGTTTATGTAGATAAAAA
>Ga0209347_1003499_pt1 | contig 18154 bp, 20 predicted proteins | sample AutmiccommuBRH23_FD_187382 | JGI IMG/M metagenome (GOLD analysis project Ga0209347, IMG submission 187382) | Deep subsurface microbial communities from Mt. Terri, Switzerland - Autotrophic microbial communities BRH/23 (SPAdes) (version 2) | ecosystem: Environmental > Aquatic > Deep subsurface >...
CCTGGCAGAATGCTTCAGACCTGTAGACTCAAACGAACTGCGCCAGAAGATCCTTGAAGAGCCGCAACCCTGTGTGATACTGGCCACTTCAGGCATGATGAATGCCGGCCCGGTCATTGAATATTTCAAGAAGTTTGCGGGCGATGAGAAGAACACACTCGTGTTCGTAGGTTATCAGGCAGACGGAACCCTGGGCCGAAGGATCCAGAAGGGATGGAAGGAGATCCCTCTTTCGACAAGCAACGGGACCCATGTTATCTCCATGAACATGCAGGTAGAGGTTGTTGACGGATTCTCAGGCCACTCCGACAGAAGACAGCTCATGGACTATATCAAGAAGATGAAACCACGTCCGGAAAGAGTGTTCACGGAACATGGCGACGAGCGCTCCTGCCTTGACCTGGCAAGTTCGATACACAAGAAGAACAAGCTTGAGACAAGGGCATTGACAAACCTGGAAACAGTACGGCTGGTATGACCGTACTTTTCCTGTCTTTTTTATTATTCTATTCGCTTACTTAACAGGATCCTCTTACATGACCAGCCCTTTAAGGTAATCTATAAGGCCAGCGTGATCCTTGAAAACCCTGTCTGCACCTGAAAGTTCTTCAGCCGGCACATAGGTTGCAACTGCAACGCAGTACATTCCGGCATTTTTAGCAGACTGCACGCCAAGAGGAGCGTTCTCGACCACAATGCATTCATCTGCACCAACACCAAGCCTCTCAGCTGCCTTAGCATAAGGTTCCGGGTCGGGTTTCCCGTTCTCCACATCCTCTCCAGTAATAAGAACATCAAAGACATCAGGATAGAACCTTTCCATGAGATCTTTCACGATGGTCCTGTCTGCACCTGAGGCAACTGCGATCTTATACCTGCTCTTCAGTAACTGCATGCATTCATACATTCCCTCAAAACGCTTTGCCCGATTATTCTTCATGAAAAGTCTCCTTTTTCTATCCAGAAGCGAATCGTAAGTGTCCTTTCCCGGACTCTTATCAGCTTTCCTGAAAATGGCATTTATAACACCGACATGATTGGAGCCCTCCACCTCATATATGTCCTCTTTGCGCACGTCAATGCCTTCGTCCTTAAAAACCTGCATCCATGCCTGTGCATGATAGGGCATGGAATCCACAAGTACTCCGTCCGAATCGAAAATAATTCCCTTCAGCATATTGAATGTTATTCTAATCCATCTTAGAATAAGTTTACCGGAACAAATTGTTTAATCTATGGCAGGAACCAGGCAATCAGGAAAGCCGGTAGTGCACGATAACAGGAATCTATCACGAACAATCATTGCGATTAGCAAATATTATATAGAGGGAGTTGAATCTAGCTTGCATGGATTCGTTTACAGCACTTACTCTAGCGGTTTTCTTGCCATTCGTTTTGGCCGGTATATTGCCAGTGGTTGAAAAGGTCCTGAAGAGCAGGATAGGATGGTATGCATCGGCAGTTGCTTTGCTGAGTTTTGTACTTGTGTCACAGGTCGCATCGAGTGTCATCCATGGTGAGAATATCCAGGGCTCGCTGTCGTGGCTTCCATCTGTGGGCATTGACCTGTCATTTTACGGGGACGGGCTCAGTGTAATGTTTGGCCTGATCGTCTCGGGGATCGGAATAATAATAATGTTGTATTCCAACGAATACATGTCAATGAGGGAAGACCTTCCACGTTATTATCAGCAGCTTCTCTTCTTCATGGGATCAATGCTCGGAGTAGTATTTTCAGCCAATACCATCCAGCTGTTCATTTTCTGGGAACTTACAAGCATCACGTCTTTCATGCTTATCGGCTACTGGCGCGGCAGGCCCCTCTCCGTATACGGAGCAACCAAATCCCTGCTCCTGACAGCCAGCGGCGGTCTTTTCATGCTTGCGGGATTCCTGATGCTTCATGCCATGACAGGCACTTTTGACATCCCTGCGATCCTGCAAAGCGAATCCACAATCGAGTTTATAAAAGGCCACGAGCTTTTCATTATCACACTTATACTTGTCTTCATAGGTGCGGCTTCAAAATCAGCGCAGGGACCGTTCTACATATGGCTCCCCAACGCAATGGAAGCACCAACTCCGGTAAGCGCTTTTCTGCACTCAGCAACCATGGTGAAAGCCGGTATTTATCTTGTCGCAAGGATACACCCCATATTTTCCGGTACCGAAGCATGGTTCCTGCTGGTAAGCGGTGTAGGAATAATTACAATGGTAGCTGCAGGATTTATGGCATTCCGCCAAACCGACATCAAGGGAATACTTGCCTATTCCACGATCAGCCAGCTTGCCTACCTGATGACCATGTACGGCTATACGACCTATCAGCATCCCGGAATAGGGGTCGCTGCCGCAACCTTCCATCTGCTGAACCATGCAACATTCAAGGCCTGTCTTTTCCTTGTAGCCGGCATAGTTGCCCATGAAACGGCCACCAGGGATATCACAAAGATGGGAGGCCTGCGCAAAGAAATGCCTATAACCTTCGTCCTGGCAGTCATCGGCGCGCTTGCAATGGCAGGGATACCTCCGCTGAACGGTTTCCTGAGCAAGGAGATGTTCTATGAGACATCCCTGGAGATGGGAGCTGAACTGGGGGCTCCTTTCACATTGATAATTCCTGCAATGGCAGTGCTTGGGGGAGTGCTGACCTTTGCTTACTCCATTAAGTTCATAGATGGCATTTTCCTTGGCAAGCGCCCTTCCACAAGCCTGCCGGACCATATACACGATCCGGGATGGATCATGATCCTGCCGACGGCCTTCCTCGCAGCGCTCATCATATTGTTCGGGCTTGTCCCTTCAATACCAGTGCATAATATCATTGAGCCGGCAGCCGAGGCAATAATTCTTGAACCGCTGGATCTGCATGTGCAGCTATGGCACGGGTTCACGCCTGCTCTGATGATGACGATTGCCACATTCCTCCTCGGTATCCTTATCTATACCCGCTATGACGGCATTGCTGCCTGGCAGAACAGGTTCAATGCAAAACACCCCATGATAAGTATAAATTATTTCTATGATGCGGCAGTAGACAATGCAAAGAAGGTCACGTTCGGGTTCTCATCACGCATGCAGCCCGGGACTATCAGGACATATGTAACAGCCCTGCTGTTACTGATGCTAGTATTGTTCATCATACCCATTATACTGCTTGCGTCCGATATCATACCTTCCAGCCTCAATTTTGACATACCGCTGTATGAGGGAATAGTGTTCTTTTTCATGATAGTGGCAGCACTTGGCGCAGCATTGCTCCCGCGTTATGTACCGGCTATAATATCCCTTTCAGGACTTGGCTACCTTGTGAGCTTGCTTTTCATATACCTGCAGGCGCCTGACCTTGCACTTACGCAGGTGCTGGTGGAAACTCTGGGTACGATCATCTTCCTGCTTGCGATCGTAAAGATACCGCAGAAATTCAAAGAACACATAACTCCGGCATTAATGACGAGAGACCTTTTGATCGCGTCCGCGGTGGCTTTAACCGTGTTCGTTCTGATGATCAATGCCACCCAGGGCATAGTTCCGCCCTTTGAGAGCCTTTCTCACTATTTCATTGAGAAAAGTCTGCCACTGGCCGGGGGCCACAACATTGTAAACGTTATAATCGTCGATTTCAGAGGATATGATACCCTTGGAGAGATAGCGGTCCTTTGCCTGGCAGCACTTGGCGTTTATAACCTGATCCACAGCAGAGGTGAGGAAGAATGACAACAGTTATTACAAAAACAGTAACAAAGATTTGTTTACCATTGGTGATCCTCTTTTCGATCTCCCTGTTGCTTGCAGGGCATAACAATCCCGGAGGCGGGTTTATCGGAGGAGTGATGTTCGCATCGGTGATAGCGCTGACATATGTTGTGTTCGGGCTTGACCGCATCAAATCCTTCTTTAACCCGGACTGGGGCAACTGGTTTGCATTCGGCCTGCTGCTCGCATCCCTGACAGCTTTTGCTGCATTGGCTTTCGGACACAACTTCTTCAGGAGCGCTGTCGAATTCCTGCATCTTCCCTTCTTCGGGGAGGTGGAGCTGGTATCTGCCGGTCTGTTCGACATTGGTGTCTATTTCACTGTAATAGGCAGCTTGCTCTTTATTTTCAAAAATGTAGGTGATGACAGGTGAACAATACTTTACTCTCATTAACGATCGCCATCCTTTTCGGAATTGGTACATTCATGATCCTGCGCAGGGACATAGTAAAGATGATCATTGGCCTGGGAATACTTTCACATGCTGTTAACCTGCTTATCGTTTCCACGGGTGTTTTCGCAGGAACAAAGGTACCTATCATTATCGATGACGGCGGGCACGGGGCAACCGAAGTGACAGGGACCATATTCAACGATGTACTATCGGAGAACATACTTGCACCCGTAATTGCTGCAGGCAATAGTGTGCATTATGTCGATCCGCTTGTCCAGGCACTGGTACTCACGGCAATTGTCATCAGTCTTGCAACGACTGCCTTCATACTGATACTTGCCTATCGCATCTATGAAGAGTACGGCACCACCGATATAAGTGAACTGAGGAGGCTGTGGGGATGAGCTCATTCATGCAGCACCTGCCGATACTCCTGATCGCGACCCCTATCCTCATGGCAGCTGTCACAGTAATGCTAAGACCAAGGCCGCAGTTGCAGAAAGTTCTGAACATTGCGGTCACCTTTGCACTCGTCATCCTGAGCGTACTGCTGCTTCTGCAGGTATGGAATGAGGGCATACAGGTCTATGAGGTCGGTGAATGGGGCAAATATGGTATAATACTCGTTGCAGACCTGCTGAGTGCAGGGATGGTGGTCCTCACAGCATCCATTTCATTCCTGTCACTTGTGTATTCCCTGGATTACATCGAAAAGAGATCATTGAGCTCCAGCTATTTTCCGCTGTTCAACCTGCTGCTTGCCGGCCTCAACGGATCCTTCCTCACAGGGGATATATTCAATCTCTTCGTTTTCTTTGAGCTGTTGCTGCTCTCTTCATGCGGACTTGTGATCGCCAACGAGCACGGAGGGATTACGAAAAGCTCTGATAAGATGGAAGCGACATTCAAATACCTTGTACTGAACATGCTCGGGTCCATTGTAATGCTGATAGCTGTCTCTTCACTGTATGCTACCACAGGTACGCTGAACATGGCTGATATTTCCGTAAAGCTCAGTGCGATGAGCGCTGCGGGAACAATGCCCTGGCATGTGTTCGCGATCGCCCTTATGTTTATAGTGGTTTTCGGCAACAAGGCAGCGATCTTCCCGCTGCACTACTGGCTGCCTGACGTGCATCCCACTGCACCCTCACCCATCAGCGCCATGCTGAGCGGCGTGCTCATCAAGATTGGCGTATACGGCATGCTGCGTGTGTTCTTCCTGATATTCAGGGACACTCTGTACATATTCCAGCCTGTGATTATCTATCTGGCACTTGCAACCATCATTGTCGGCGCGATCTCGGCTGTCGCACAGACCGATGTGAAACGCCTGCTGGCATACTCCAGTGTGAGCCAGATAGGCTATGTGTTCCTCGGTATCGGCCTGGGAGGCATATACGCAATTACAGCATCACTTGTTTTCCTTGTGAACCATGCAATTGCCAAGTCCATGCTCTTCCTGAGCTCGGGAGGTATCATACACCATGCAGGCACCAGAGATATGCGAAAGATGGGAGGAATGGTTGACAGTTCTCCCTTACTTGCACTGATGTTCCTTGTAGGAGCCATGTCCATTGCAGGACTGCCGCCCATGGGAGGGTTCATAGCCAAGTTCGTGCTATTTGATGCAGGCATCATCGGAAAATACTACTTTGAGATCGGCATCGCCCTGGTCTTCGCGGTATTCACCCTCTTCTATATGTTCAGAGCCTGGCTGCTGATGTTCTGGGGAGAAAAAAGAGATGTGGATAAATATGGGGAATACTCTTCCCGCAAAGCATCCCCTCTGGTCATGATACCTATCATAGTGCTTGCAACTGCGATATTGGTATTCGGACTCTATGCCGAACCTTTGATCTCGCTGGCAACTGCAACCGCAGGACAGATACTTGACCCTCAACCTTACATTGACGCAGTACTTACAAGGGTGGTAAGATGAAACGCTACATTTCCTATGCCGTAATACTGGGACTGGTATGGTGCTTTGTCCATGGCACGGTCAGTTTCAACAATTTTGTGCTGGGGCTTATCTTCGCACCCTTCATCATACGTCCTTTCAAGCCGCTCTACAACTTCAAGCAGGATTTCTCATTTGGCAGGGCTATTAAGAAAATACCGGCTCAGGCCAGGTATTTCTATGTACTTATAAAAGAGATCATAAAAGCTAATATCATAGTGGCAAAGATAGTACTCCAGCCGAAAATAAACATAAAGCCAGGTATAATTGCAGTGCCCATCAGGACAGTAACCGATGTCGGGATCACTGCAATAGCCAACACCATAACCCTTACGCCCGGAACACTTACAATTGACATTTCTGACGACAGGTCTGTGCTATACGTTCACTGCATCGATGCATCTGACCCGGAGGCTGTGGCCCGCTCGATCAGGAACGACCTGGAAAGATACGTGCTGGAGGCATTCGAATGATATCAATGTTAACATTATCACTAACGTTCATGGTGCTTGCAATCATCCCATGCATATACAGAATCATAAAAGGACCGACCATACCGGACAGGGTAATAGCGCTCGATGCAATGACAACAGTAATAGTTGTCATGCTGGGTATCTATTCTTTTGACCAGAGCTCTGTATTTTTCATGGATGTTGCACTTGTGCTCTCGATCATAGCATTCGTAGGCACAGTGACAATAGCTAAATATCTTGATGAAGGAGTGGTTCTGTGAACCTGATAGATATCTCTCTTGAAATACTGAGCAATACCTTCCTTGTGCTGGGGCTGATATTTGTGTTCCTTGGAATGCTGGGACTTGTCAGGCTTCCTGACGTTTACAACCGGCTGCACACCACGACCAAGATAGGCACATTGGGCGCCTTTGGAGTTATGATGAGCATCCTGCTGAAAGTAGGCTTTTCCCCGATAGGTGTAAAAGCCATAACAGTAGGTTTATTCTTACTGCTGACATCTCCCATAGCGGCCCACATGATAGGTCGTGCCGCCTACAGGCATGGTGTGTGTCTTTGTAAGGAGTCTGTAATTGATGAATATGAAAAAGCCTGCGCCTTAAACAACAAAGAATAAAGCCCAAAAAAGGTATTTCTGAATGGCCCCGGAACATACCGGGGAACTCTTATTTTAATCTTCCCTTATTTTTAACCATCCGTTAATAGCGGTCAGCCTTAAATGTGGGAACGGATCACAAAGTAATTAATGTAAATTCTCCTGCACATTTCCCTACTGTAAGATTGTGAGCGGGTTGGGGAGTGGGGGTTAAAAATAGGCCCGCTCACTTTGAGCATAAAAGTCACTATGTTATATAAACATTCCTATTTGAGTTCCCTGAAAATTATGAAATAAGAGGCACTATTCCGTATAAATTCGGAGGAAGTGTAATCCTGATGTCAGATGCGTTTGCAGCCAGTACAGGAAGTAATTTACCGGTCAACACAAAACTTATTTGCCTGGTAATGCATACTGGACTCAGTCAAACCGCCATTTCTGAAGATCATGCATCCTACGACCAGACAAACCCGAATATTCCGTATTACCAAAAGTAACTTTGAGGATACGCTCAAAGAAGCTGCAACTATCATCAACAGCGGAGGATTAGTGGCTTTCCCGACCGAGACGGTCTATGGCCTGGGAGCAAATGCACTCGATAAGGAAGCTGTGAGAGCGGTCTTCCAGGCAAAGGGCCGGCCTGCTGACAATCCTCTTATAGTGCATGTAGCTTCAAAGCAACAATGCTGCGAGCTCGCCCTGAATATTCCTGAAAAAGCCTTTTCACTGATGGAAAAATTCTGGCCTGGCCCCCTCACTCTTATTTTGGAACGACAGGTGATAGTGCCTGATGTAACAACAGGCGGGCTGGATACGGTGGCCCTGAGAATGCCCGATAACGCGATCGCTATCGGACTTATCCGGGAGTCCGGGAAACCTCTCGCTGCTCCCAGTGCCAACCTTTCAGGAAAACCAAGCCCAACCAACGCACAACATGTCATTTCAGACCTCTTCGGAAGGATAGATGCCATTATTGACGGCGGGACCGTAGATGTAGGCGTTGAGTCAACTGTCATAGACATGACATTGGAAATACCTTCCATACTGAGACCTGGCAGGATAAGCCAGGAAGAGATAGAAAGAGAGATCGGGAGCGTAACGATAGGATATGAAGATGAGGACTGTCCGGACCCGGGGATCATACGCTCCCCCGGAATGAAATACAGGCACTATGCTCCTGATGCAGCCGTGATACTTATCGAAGGGGAAAATGACAGGGTCGTCCGCAGGATACATGAAATGCTTGATGATCATAGCCGGGGAAAAATAAAAGTAGGACTGCTTTTAACGGATGAGAGCAGTATGGTCATTGCCCATGAGGAGCAGCTCTCACTGGGCAGCAAGGACAGACCGGAAGAACTGGCCATTAACCTGTTCTCGGGACTGAGGTACCTGGATGCACGGGAAGTGGATCTAATACTGGTTGACGGCTCTTTCAGCCATGAGGGAATCGGTGAGGCTGTCAGCAATCGTATACGCAAGGCAGCAGGTTCGATCATAGTGGTTTGATTATAGAACGACCTTAAGTGAGGCAACATGAAAACAGAGAAGAAACAGTTAATTCAGGAAAGGCAGAAACATATTGCAATCCTTTACAGGAACAGGAAACTGTTGAGAATGAACCTGCTGATATTAAGTGCCGGACTTGCACTTTCCTATCTTGAATATGAGATCGGTGAGCCTTTGCTCTGGCTTGGGATCATCATTTTCGGATATACGCTCGTAACTAATTATAGCGCAAGGTCAGCGCTGAAAAAACTTTGATTTCATATATTCATGGCAAAGTAATTAAAATAATGTCATGCGTATGCATTTTTTGTTCATTTTTTATTTTTATTGCACCATGCAGGCGGGTAACTATCTTCAGGAGAAATGTTTCTTATTGCTTTATTGCCATACCCACTCAATAAAATTTGGTGGTCAATATGCTTATCCTCCCGGGATACCTTAGGAGTGATGACAGAGATACCACCAAGTACCACCTTACCGCGAAACATGGAGTCGGGGGAACAGACTGGTTAGACATGTCTGTTCCCTTTTTTCAGCCTGGTAATAGTACATGTCGTTTTTAATCTTATATACCTACCCTCTTGAACCCGGAGCAAAACCCGGACATCTTCCAACCGGCAGATACTTTTCCAAAGGCCTTGTCAGGATTAAACAGCTCCCGCTATCCCTGAAGGTTGATCTGTATATGCTTCCGGTATAACCGATACCTGACATATTGAGATTTTGGGAGTAACTATGTTTGCTATTATTGTTAAGTAACTTTGATTCGTACTTGTTTATTAGATTAAATTCCGTATACTCTTCGGGGTTAGAAGAAGGGTACTGGCCGGGATAATGTGGAAGACGGCGTAAAGTGTTGATCTTGTTCACATCTGTTCCAGAGAGTTGGCTGCAACTCCTGCATGCAGAGTCAGGTAACAATGGCTGCACTTTGCAGAATAATACGCAGTGCTACCGGGACTGCTGTATAATACATTGTTTAGCCTCAGCCTCAATCCGGATAGTTAATCTGAGGAGATGTGATTTGTATCAGAAGAAGTAGAACTGCCATCAGTGTGGAAATACTAAGGGCTGCTATGGAGGGAGCAAAAAAGACCCACATAGTATACCGTGCAAACCTGAATTTTGAAGTTGTCAACAGATACCTTACAATGTTAGAAGAAAAGGGGCTGATAGAAAAAAAAGACAGCCTCTATATGACTACTGAGAAAGGAAAGGAGTTCCAGGAAATTGCACAGGAGCTCGGCTTATAAGCAGACTGAAACTTAAAAACGATGCTTTGCCCCCGATCTCAATAAAGTACCTGATGCCGGTCCCTCCATTCCATGCCTGTGCAGAATACCTGCTGTTTTCCGCAATTATCGGGCAATGAATGTAAGGATAGGGGACATGTTGTCAGAATTTCAATACCTTTTTAACTCATAACCAGTATTATCCTATGTCAATATTTGTAGATTTACATTCTTGCATTGATAAAAGTTAAAGAAGGACCATACTTATGCTGGAGATCAACAATCTAACAGTCGAGGTCGGCGGTCGCAGGGTACTGAAGAGTGTAGACCTGAAAGTAGATGCCGGCTATACTAACGTCCTGTTCGGGCCAAATGGTGCAGGCAAGTCAGTGCTCCTTATGACCCTGATGGGATTCAGCGGCTATAATGTAGTTAGCGGGGAGATAATTTTCAAAGGAGAGGACATAACCCGGTTGTCTGTTTCGCAGAGAGCACAGATGGGCATGGGCATCATGGCACAGAGACCTCCTAACCTGAGTGGTGTCAAGCTCCATGACCTGCTGAAAGTGATAGTAAAAGACCCGAAGGAAGTGGAAGAGCTTGCCGAGTCCATCGATATGACACGGTTCTTTAACAGGGATATCAATGTAGGATTTTCAGGCGGCGAGATCAAGAGATCCGAACTTCTCCAGCTATCAGCACAAAACCCTGATTTCCTCCTGCTCGATGAGCCCGAATCCGGAGTAGACCTTGCAAGCATCGAGCTTCTGGGAAAGACGATCAATACTCTCCTTAGCAGAGACTGCAAGTGCCCGGGTGACAGGTGCAGGCACGGCAAATCAGCGCTTGTGATCACGCACACAGGACAGGTGCTGGACTACGTGGAAGCCGACAGGGCCTATATCCTTTGTAATGGCACTGTGATGTGTTCGGGCAATCCGCGCGAAATGCTGAGCGAGATCAAAGAACAGGGATATCAGGAGTGTATCAAATGCAAGCTGATGCAGATATGAGGAAGAAGGCAGAAGATGCCCTCAGAAAAAGCGCTGCTTATGGAGAGGATTTCGATCTTGACGAATACAGCGCAGGCGCTACAGATGTCCGGTACGAGGAAAAGCTGACAGACCTCACGGCGCAGGACAAGAGGACGCTGCTTAACGTAGGCTTCACCCCCGAAGAAGAGAACAGGTCCGGCAGCCTCATAATGATCGATAATGCTATAGCTCATACATCGCTGCATGATAAGGACGGTGTGGAACTGATGTCACTCAGGGATGCGATGAAAGTCCACAGCTGGGTCCGGGATTACATGTGGAAACTTGTAAAACCGGATACAGACAAGTATACAGCAAAGAGCTATCTGCAGGATGCCAACGGCTATTTCATCCGGGCCCCGGCAGGCAAGAAGTCAAAGATGCCCATACAGACATGTCTCCTCATAGGCTCAAAGCAGGTTTCACAGACAGTCCACAACATCATTATCGTCGAAGAGGGCGCTGAGCTTGAGGTCATAACAGGCTGCTCCACAAAGCACGGGGTCGAAAAAGGACTTCACCTGGGTATCTCCGAGATATATGTTAAGAAAGGGGCAACACTCAGCTTTACGATGATCCACAACTGGGCTGACCAGATAGGAGTCAGGCCAAGGACTGTCGTGCATGTGGAGGAAGGAGGCAAATACATTAACAATTATGTGACCCTGAAACCTGTCAGGTCCATCCAGACATATCCCACGGTCCTTCTCGAAGGAAAGGGCGCATTCACAAGGCTCAACACGATAGCTATAGCACATCCCGGCTCGGAGCTTGATCTTGGAAGCAGGGTTATCTTCAATGCGGAAGACACATCTGCAGAGCTGATCTCAAGGACCATCACAACCGGCGGGATGTCTATCGCAAGGGGAGAGATGATAGGTAATGCCAATGGTGCCAAGGGGCATCTGGAGTGTCACGGACTCGTGCTGAGCGATAAGGGCACACAACGAGCCATCCCTATCCTTGAGGCAAATGTCCAGAATATAGAGCTTTCCCATGAAGCAGCCGTCGGGCGCATTGCCAGGGAGCAGATAGAGTATCTGATGGCCCGCGGGCTCTCAGAAGAAGATGCAATTGGAATGATAGTCCGTGGGTTCCTCGATGTTGGCATCCAGGGCATACCTGATGAACTGAGAGCAGATATTGACGAGACCATCGCGAAGATCGGAGAGAACGCTATCTGAGGCAATAAGTGAAATTAACATTTACAGATCAATCTTTACAAGAGGATATTAATGAACCAAAAATTAATCAGCATCTTTCTGGCAGCCATAATGTTACTGTCGATTGGAGCACTCTTTTTTGCCGGCCCGCTGTCAAAGCAGAACAACAATGACAGTAGTGATGCATCACAAGCACCCGGATTTGAGACCATACCCGGAACAAAGATGAGCCACGAACTGAACTCACTGCAGGACGGGCTGAACATGACACCTGAGGGAGTTTCAGTTGTAAGTTATGTAGATTATTCCAAAGTATACGGTACACCGCTCCAGGTACTGGCGCCTAATATCACCGATGTATACTCGGTTTACAACGCGATGATCATAAAAAGATACTCTGCATACAACACAAGTGGGAATTTTGCATTCGAAGGACATGTGATCACACCCGAAGTTATAAATTTCGAGTACATGCTCGCAGATGAGCCATACAACGGATACTACATGCTTTCCCGCAACGGTGAGATATACAATATCGTAGGCACTCCTATGATCCTTGGACCAAGGGAGTCACTTGAACAGGTAATTGAAGTTACATCCGGCAACCTTGAAAGCTCTGCTGACTTTGAGAGGATAATGCCTTATATTGGTGCAGGTGCCGAATACCAGATGCTCACTTCCGGCGAAGAGCTTTATGAGCAGCACTATCTGGAATTCATGTACACTGCTGACGGAAATTATACCAGGACAGAAGTATTCGTCGAGCCTCAGCAAAGCCTGCTCGATAATATAACCACCCTTAGTGCAAACAGCACCGAGCGCGATCTGGTGTACAATGTGACAACATACGGGGATGAGAATGTGACAAAGGTTGTCGTAACTACCAATGCCTCAAATATCTATAACCTGGTGCTGGAACAGTTCTGGTAGATCAGGGCGGACCTGATCCGGGTCCCGGTGAGATCCGCTCTCACCACTTTTTCTTTTATTTCATGCTTTTGCCACAAGATTTATACATGAATAGATTGTTGTGAAATCAAATCGCTATTTGCCGAAAGATATATATCTGAATGTAGCGATTGGTAGCCATTACTTTGGCATTAACAGTGTCAGTTAATGATATTAATTTGAAGCAATCATAACAATTGGCCAAATTAGTTTCAGGCTACTGTCCTGATCTGCAATGAATAATGAAAAACCCGATTTTCATCGTGGTTTCGAAGGAGATTAATAATATGGCAGCAAAATTTGACGTTCCAGAAGAATTAGCAAACAAAGCACTCGAGAGTGTTGAACTCGCAAGAGATACAGGAAAACTGAAAAAGGGCACCAACGAAGTCACAAAAGCAATCGAGAGAGGAATTACAAAACTCGCAGTAATTGCAGAAGACGTAAGCCCTGCTGAAGTCATCGCCCACCTTGCACCACTCTGTGAAGAGAAGAACACTCCATACATATTCGTCAAGCAGCAGAAAGAACTTGGTGCAGCTTGCGGCATAGGAGTTGCTTGTGCAGCCGTTGCCATTATTGACACCGGCAAGGGCAGCGGACTTGTTGAAGACATAGCACAGAAAATGAGTGCATTGAAATAATCTGATACATGAGGTATCATTATGGCAGATGAAGATACAGGCTATGCGGCTGAGGTCATTGATGTTATCGGCAACACCGGTATGCATGGGGAAGCAAGCCAGATACAGTGCCGTGTGCTTGAAGGGCGCGACAAAGGCCGTATAATCACCCGTAACTGTGTAGGTCCGATCAGAGTAGGAGATATACTGATGCTGATCGAAACATCCAGAGAAGCCAAGAAGCTGACTACCAGGTGATTATAATGGAACAAAGAAAATGTTCTTTTTGCGGCAAACTCCTTGAACCGGGAACAGGCAAGCTCTTTGTGAAGAGGGACGGATCAACTTACTTATTCTGTTCTTCAAAGTGCGAGAGCAACTTTGACCTTGGAAGGCTGCCAAGACGTACTGAGTGGACCGAGCAGGGCAGAATACATTTGAAGAAGGCATAACCCGGTGTAAGGCATGGAACAGACATATATTATGATCAAGCCCGATGGCGTACAGCGCGGGCTCATCGGAGAGATAGTCTCAAGGATCGAGAAGCGCGGCCTGAAGGTTGCAGCCATGCGCCTGAATGTGATGAGTGCAGAGAGTGCAAAAGAGCACTACAGGGAACATGCAGAAAGACCATTTTTTGCATCCCTCATACAGTATGTCACATCAGGCCCTTCTGTCTCAATGGTGGTTGAAGGAAAGAACTCTGTCGCTATCATGCGTGCGGTCAACGGGGCAACAAATCCTGTGAACGCACTTCCGGGCACCATACGCGGAGACTTTGCCATCGAGACCGGAAGAAATGTTGTCCATGCATCCGATTCCCCTGAGTCGGCTAAACGTGAGATCTCAATCCATTTTAAAGCAACAGAGATCGTGAGCTATTCAAAGATCGATGAGGTTTGCCTTTACGAATAAACTGGAGGATGGTTTCGGGCAATTATATGAGATATATGCCCGGAATATCTTATTAGTTTGATACGGACGGGTACTCAGATTTGAAGGGATGCACATGGCAATCAAGGGAAACCTACGTACACCAATTGTCTCTGTAATGGGACATGTAGATCATGGAAAGACTACATTGCTTGACAAGATCAGAGGCAGTACTGTTGCTGACGGTGAGGCAGGCGCAATCACCCAGCACATTGGTGCGACCGAGGTCCCGATAGATGTCATAGTAAACAAGTGTGGCAATCCTTCACTAAGGGATAAGTTCATCGTGCCCGGCCTTTTGTTCATTGATACACCAGGGCACCATGCATTCACATCACTCAGGAGCCGCGGCGGAGCTCTTGCGGACCTCGCTATAGTCATTGTGGATATAAACGAAGGTTTCAAGCCTCAGACCATAGAAAGTCTCCAGATCCTGAAAAGATTCAAGACGCCTTTCGTGGTCGTTGCGAACAAAATAGACAGGATACATGGATGGAACCCTCAGAAGAACTCTCCTTTCATTGTATCTTACAACAAGCAGATAGAGCGCGTAAAGAACGATCTTGACAAGAAATTCTACGAGATCGTCGGGGAACTGTATAAACTTGGCTTTAACTCCGAAAGGCATGACAGGATCAACGATTTCCAGCGCAATGTAGGGATAATCCCGATCAGCGCCATGACAGGAGAAGGCATTCCTGATGTTTTGATGGTGCTTTTGGGGCTTGCCCAGAGATTCCTTGAAGCAAACCTGCATTATGACGCAAATATCCCCGGAGTTGGCACTGTTCTGGAAGTAAAGGAAGAGAAAGGGCTCGGGACGACCATAGATGTCATTCTTTATGACGGAACCCTGAAGAAGGGTGATACTATTGTTGTCGGAAGCCTGGGTAAACCTATCCAGACCAAGATCCGCGCACTGTTGAAACCCCGGCCGCTAACAGAGATAAAATCCGAAGAAAGGTTCGAGCAGGTCCCGTCAGTTACCGCAGCAATAGGCGTGAAGATATCTGCACCAGGACTTGAGGGCGCACTTGCCGGGTCTCCTGTCAGGGTCGCAACGCCTGAGACTATCGATGATATCACCGAAGAGGTACAGAGTGAGATCGAAGATGTCCAGATCGATACTGATTCAATGGGAATTACAATAAAAGCGGATACTATCGGCTCTCTTGAGGCAATTGTCAACGAACTGAGGAAAGAGAATATACCTATCCGGAAAGCGACCGTTGGAGACGTCTCCCAGCGCGACGTGGTGGAAGTTGCAGCCATTGAGGACCATTCCTTCGGAGTGATCGTCGGGTTCAACATCAAGGTGCTTCCTGACGCAAAAGACAAATTGCAGGACACACATGTCCGGCTTTTCCAGAACGATGTCATTTATCGTTTGATCGATGACTACAAGGACTGGGTGCAGGAGCAGAAGGAGATGGCTGAGAAGGAGATGGCTGACACCATAATAAAACCGGGAAGGTTCCAGATATTGCCAAACTGCACATTCCGGCAGAGTAAACCTGCTGTCGTTGGTGTGAAGATAATCGGTGGAGTCGTCAAGACGAAACTTGATGTAATGGCACTTGATGGCACCATCGTCGGTAAGATAAAAGGTCTCCAGTCCAGCGGTGAAAATATCTCAGAGGCGAAGGTCGGTATGGAAGTAGCCATGGCGATAGAGGGTCCTACTGTCGGAAGACAGATCAAGGAAGGGGACAAGCTCTTCATCAATGTCCCGGAAAGGCATGCCAAAAAAATGGAAAATGAAATTAACGACTCATTGACGGCAGATGAATTAGAGACACTGGAAGCATTCCTTGAATTCAAAAGAAGGGGGAATCCCTTCTGGGCAAAATAAGCATTCAGGATAACGCATCATCATAGGCATCATAGGAACGAATACAATTATTGGAGGAATAAATATGGCAGATTTTAAAGTAGTGGTATCAGACCCGAAGACAAAAACCTACCAGTTCAATGTAACTGGACCGGAAGCTAACAAACTCATTGGGAAATCCATTGGCCAGACCGTGGACGGCGCTATCGTCGGGCTTCAGGGCTATGCTCTGAAGATCACTGGCGGAAGTGACAAGAGCGGAATGGTCATGAGACCTGAGATCCCCGGGCCAAAAAGACAGAAAGTACTTGTTGCAGAGGGCGTCGGTTACTCCCCGGTCTCAAGTGGCGTCCGCCGCAGAAAAATGATGCGCGGAAGAGAGATTGCACCGGACATTATGCAGGTCAATACTATTGTTGTCGAATACGGCGACAAGGCTATCGAAGCCATCGTTGGTGGCGGAGAAGAAGCAAAAGAGTGAGTAATTCACTCTTTAAAATCTTTTTTATTGCCTTTTCTTAATACCGGATCAGTCTATCCTGTGGACACCAAGCACAATTGGCTCTTTCCTGCAGAGAATATTGTTCACATCAAAAGAGACATTCAGATTTCCGAGATCAGTTTTCCCTTTCGTTAAAGGCCTGATGCCCAGGGAAATATAACGCGCACATGCAGGTAGTATCTGATCGATACTAACTATCGGGACCATGCACTCGATCTGCGAAGAGAAGCAACTGGAGAGACATATATTGGACAGGATCTCATCCGAACGGTTCTCCACTATGAAGCCTATGGAAGCAGGGATGCCTTTGTACAGAGTATCCGGTCTGTTCATCCGGACATGGAGATCCGGAGCAAGTATCCTGCAAACCCCGAATCCTACGGGCCCCGCATGGCAGACGTTATCATTGAGCCTGAGCCCGATGTTTAACTGGCCGGGGCTGATATCACCTATTATTTTGGGGACCACATTGAGAAATACTGCCTGCCCGGACCCGGCCGGGATACTTCCAATATTGAGCGAGGTCACATCCGGGTCTATTCCTTCCTGAAAAGAGCAGTTTACCCGTACATCATGCAGGGAGAAAGAGGATCTGTTGGCAACGTATATCCCTGCGGAAATCTTTTTCCCGAATTGCAGGATCTCCGGAACACTGGTATCGACAGACAGGCAGGAGCAGTTAACATTACATGCTCCTATAGGAATACTGTTCTTTGTGTATTTTTGCCCGCATATCTCGAAATACAGGTCAACTGAGCCCATCGGGATCCTTCCCGTAAACAAAGGGACAAATGTCATGGATACATAGCCTGAAGACCCTTTTGCCAGGGCACCAACAGGCATCTGTGAAATATCACACCTTAACTGGCCCGGAAATACCCACCTTAACCACACGTTCTCGACATCCAGGTCAGTCGGATTGCTTAATCTGAATGATGCTATGCACGGAAATCCTACCTCAACGCTTCCCGGAAGACTGCAGTCAACTGTCATGGATCTGCATACATGCATTCCCTTCTGCCTTCTCTTTGTAATCCCTGAAGTTTTCTCATAGATCCAGAAGGCATGGACAGGCATGTAGGGAAATATAACGAACACCAGTAATGATAAAAATAGAACAGGCACTGATACCGGTATTATTGCCGGCATCATGGCTGCAGCAGCAGCCGGCATCAGAGAATAGGCAAGGTTTTGAAGGCC
>Ga0209347_1003501_pt1 | contig 18141 bp, 15 predicted proteins | sample AutmiccommuBRH23_FD_187382 | JGI IMG/M metagenome (GOLD analysis project Ga0209347, IMG submission 187382) | Deep subsurface microbial communities from Mt. Terri, Switzerland - Autotrophic microbial communities BRH/23 (SPAdes) (version 2) | ecosystem: Environmental > Aquatic > Deep subsurface >...
CGGGGACAATGCGGTAACCGCCGCGGACTGGTACGGCAAGCGGGTCACCCCCTGCCCGGTCGACTGCAAACTGAGGGGCGATCAGGCGGAGATTATTTTAGCCGGACGGCGGATCGAGGCGATCCATACTCCCGGTCATTCCCCGGGATCCCTGGTCTACCTGGTTGAATCCGATGGCAATCGGGTCCTTTTCGCCCAGGACGTCCACGGCCCGCTTCACCCCATCCTCCGGTCCGACCAGAACGATTACATTGCTTCCCTGAAACGGATCATCGCCATGGACGCCGATATCCTCTGCGAGGGGCATTTCGGCATTTACCGGGGAAAAGAAAAGGTCCGCCGGTTCCTGGAGTCGTTCATGTCCATTCCACAGGTGTAGCTTGATGATCAATTCCATTCCTCTATACTGCGAATGCCCGGCCCCCTGCCCCGGCTGCCCCCACCGCCACCTGGACCCGGAACAGAGCGCGGCCCGGAAATCCATCTCACTGAAAAAACGGCTCTTCCCCTGGGAAGATCGGTTCCTGCCGATGGCGATCCCCGCGCTGGAACAAATTCCGGGATATCGGCAGAAAACCTGCCTCTCGGCCATCTGGACGCCGGACGGCTGGGAATTCGGCCTGAAGGCCCGCCGGGAAATCATCCCCATTTCCCGCTGTCCACTCCACTCGGAACGAATCCGTCGGGCGTTGGAAATTCTTTCCCCGGTGCTGCCGCCTGAACCGGGGTTTCCCCTGGCCTACTGGGTCCAGTCCGGTTCTCAGGTGGTCCTCATATTGAAAACAAACGTTCCGCCGGATACGACCTGGCTCTCACCCACCATCGAAACCGCCCTTCACGAAAGCGGGATCGACGGATTATGGATTCACCTGTTTCCCTCGGTGGGGAAAAAAGTGTTCGCCAAGTCTGGCTGGCGCCTGGCATGGGGCGTTCCCCGCTCACGTGGGGCCGACGGGTTTGTCTACGGCCCCACGGCGTTCCAGCAGGTATTTCCGGGTCTTCATGAATCGGCTCTTGACCGGGCGGAGTCCTTCCTCGACGCGGAACCAGCGGACCGGGTGATCGATCTCTATTCCGGGATCGGGCACACCCTGGCCCGATGGACCGATCGGGGTGCGAAGACCGTCGGGGTTGAACTCTGCGGCGAAGCGGTCGCCTGCGCCATCGAGAATGTCCCCCTTGCCGAGATTTTCCGGGGGACCTGCGCCCACCGGCTCGTCCAAATCGACCAATGGCTGGATCGGACCGGTGGACCGGCGAGGGAATGGAAATTATATGTGAACCCGCCCCGGACCGGACTGGAGCAACGGGTTGCCGAGTGGATCATTGAACGCCGGCCGCGAAAAATGGCTTATCTTTCGTGCAGCGCGGGAACGTTGCACCGGGATCTCGACCTTCTGTGCGCCACCGGATACCGGGTGGAGGCGATCGCCCCTTATGACTTTTTCCCCCGCACCCGGCATGTGGAGACGCTGGTGATGCTGGAGGATGGGGGGAAGATAAAAAAATGGAAGCCAGAATCCAGAAGCCAGAATCCAGAAGAAAAGCAAAAGCAAGACAAAGGGAAATTGATCCATTCCGATCCTACGGGTTCCCAAGCTGAAGCATAGGAAAGGTGAATTCAGCGCTTCTGTCTTCTGTCTTCTGGATTCTGGATTCTGGCTCTTAGAATTTAAATTGTCACTGCTGTTTTTCTTGTGGTACACTGTTCACTAATCGGATTATTTTCTCAGCAACAACCGAAAGGATTCCGAATGCGTCGTAATTACTGGCCGGACGAATACCTGGAAAAACGACGGAGCGCCGAAACCGCCATCGGGCTTCTTCGATCCGGGCAGCGTATTTTCATCGGCTCTTCCTGCGGCGAACCTCAGCATCTGGTTCGCACACTGGTGGCCGCGGCGGACAATTTCTCCGACCTTGAAATCGTCCGGCTGATGAGCCTTGAAAATTCCCCGATTACCCGCCTGGCCAGGGAAAGCCGGCTGGAAAATTTCAGTATCCGCAACATTTACCAGGGATCGGCCGGGGCCCGGCACCTGGCCGCGAATCGGCCGTATATCACTCCCATGAACATCTCGGCCGTCCCCGAACTCTTCCGTCGGCGCCATCTGCCCCTCCATGCGGCCCTGATCCAGACCACCCCACCGGACGATTTCGGCTGGATGAGCCTGGGCATATCCGTTGACGTAGGGATGGCGGCAGCGGAGGCGGCGGACCTGGTGATCGCGCAGGTCAATACGAAAATGCCCCGGGTGCTCGGGCACAGCTTCATCCATGTCAATGATGTGGACGTGATCGTTGAACAAGACGAAAACCTGCTCACCATCGAGCAGCTCCCGGAATTCGAGAGCGCCCACCGGATCGCCCGCCTGGTGGCCAACCTGATCGAGGATGGCTCCACGTTTCAGCTCGGCCTGGGGGCCACGCCCAAGGCGATCCTCCTGGCCCTTGCGGACAAAAACGACTTGGGCATCCATACCCAGTTCGTCATCGATGGGATTATGGACCTGGTCGCCCTGGGGAATATCAACAACCGGTTCAAGGGGCTGAATGTCGGCAAGATCGTCGCCTCAAACGCGGTCGGGACCACTCCTCTCTACGATTTCGTGCACGACAACCCCTCCATTGAATTCCACCCGTCCGATTACGTGAACAACCCCGGGGTCATCGCCCAGCACAACCGGATGGTATCGGTCAACATGGTCATGGAAATGGATCTGACCGGGCAGGCCGCCGTGGACGCCCTTCCCCACAACTATTTCGCCGGGGTGACCAGCATGCTCGATTTCGTCCGGGGGTCGAGCGGATCGCCCGGGGGCAAGTCGATCCTCCTGATCCCCTCCACCTCCCTGGACGGCAAGACCAGCCGGATCGTCCCGGAGCTCACCGGCGCCGTGGTGGTCCCCCGGACCGACGTATCGTATGTGATCAGCGAATACGGGGCGGTCAACCTGTTCGGGAAAAACCTGCAGGAACGCGCCACCGCCATGATCAGCCTGGCTCACCCCTACTTCCGGGACGAGCTGTTCGCCCGGGCCAGAGAAATGGGATTGATGAGTCCCGGCCGGCAGCTGGGCGATTCGCTCCGGAGCGTCTACCCGGCTGGGTTGGAGGAACATCGGAAGATCGCCGGTACGGAAGTTACCTTCCGGCCGGCCAAGCCGGTGGACGACCGGCGCATCCAGGAGCATTTCTACACCCTTGACAAGGCGGACGTCATCGCCCGATTCTTTTATGAAAAAACCCGGTTCCTCCGCGACGACGTGGAAAACATCATCGAAACGGATTACATCCGCAACCTGACCCTCCTGGCGATCACCGGCGAGTTCGGGTTCGGTTCAGTGATCGGCATCGGCGCCTATATGCTCGAAAAAAAACGGAACTTCGCCGAAGTGGCCTTTTCGGTCAGCAAACCCTGGCAAGGCAAAGGGATCGCCACCCTTCTGCTGTCCAAGCTTGCCGAGGCGGCAAAAAACAATGGCGTATCCGGACTGGTCGCCTACACGGAACCGTATAACCGGGGGATGATCCAGTTGTTTCACCGACTGCCGGGCAAGATCCACACCGAACGGGAGGACGATATACTGGTGCTGAAATGCTGGCTGGATGAAACCTGATGATGGCGTCGTAAAAAGTCCAACTTCTGCGTTGCGCTTCATCCCTCGTCACTACGGCGTACGACAAGTACGCCTCATTCCCAAGGATTCGCGCGCCTTGAATTTGGAGCTTTTTACGTTGCCACCCAAGCGACTTCCAAAGAAACTAATTATCTTTGTATTTTTGGATATTGTTTCGAATTTCAGATTATATGCTTCAAATTAAAGCCTTTTTGCCCAGGCCGTCCAAAAAGGCCCCGAGACTCCATAACCCATAAAGGAGGTTCAATGACCGAACAGATCGCATCCTATGACGCCCATCTGCCCGAATTCCGGAAAGTAGCGTTCGTCAGCGGCATGGAGGAATACGAAAAGCTGTACCGTCAGTCGATCGATGACCCGGAAGGGTTCTGGGCCGCCCAGGCCCGGAAGTATCTTTCCTGGGAAAAGGAATGGGATTTCGTCCTCCGGTACGATTTCAAGGAGGCACAGATCGCCTGGTTCGGCAACGGCATCCTCAATGCCTCCTACAACTGCCTGGATCGCCACATGGAGACCATCCCCGACAAAACGGCCTACTTGTGGGAAGGGGATAATCCGAACGAGTCCCGGACGGTTACCTATCGGGATCTCTACACCGAGGTCAACCGGTTCGCCGCCGTTCTCAAATCCCAGGGACTCAAGAAAGGCGACCGAGTCATCATCTATCTTCCCATGATCGTCGAACTGCCGGTGGCCCTGCTCGCCTGCGCCCGGATCGGGGCGATCCACAGCGTGGTTTTCGGCGGGTTTTCCGCGGACGCCATCGCCAACCGGATCCAGGATTGCGGCGCCAGACTGGTGATCACCGCCGACGGCGGCTACCGGGGCGGAAAACCCGTCCCCCTGAAGCAGAACGTCGACACCGCCCTGACAAAATGTCCCGGCGTCGAAAAGGTGATCGTGGTCAACCGAACCAACTCCGGCATTGCGCTCGATCCGAAAAAAGAGCTCTGGTGGCACGAGGCGGTGGGGAACACCCCCGAAGACACCTATGTCAAACCCGAACCGATGGATGCCGAAGATCCGCTCTTTATCCTGTATACCAGCGGGAGCACGGGAAAGCCGAAAGGGGTGGTGCACACCCACGGCGGCTATCTTCTCTATGCGGCGATCACCACCCGGCTCGTTTTCGATCTTAAGGATGATGAAATCTTCTGGTGCACAGCCGACATCGGATGGATCACCGGCCACAGCTACATTGTCTATGGCCCGTTGATCAATGGTCTGACCGGCGTGATGTTCGAAGGGGTTCCGAGCTATCCGGACCACGGCCGGTTCTGGGCGGTCGTCGAAAAATACAAGGTCAACAAGTTCTACACCGCGCCGACCGCCATCCGTGCCCTGGCCCGGGAAGGGGAACAATACGTGCTGAAGCACGATCTTTCCTCGCTGAAACTCCTGGGGACCGTGGGGGAGCCGATCAACCCGGAAGCCTGGCGATGGTATTATCATTGGGTCGGAAAAGACAAATGCCCGATCATCGATACCTGGTGGCAGACCGAAACCGGCGGGCACATGCTCACGCCGCTTCCTGGCGCGGCCCCCATAAAGCCGGGATCATGCTCCTTCCCGTTTTTCGGCGTCGACCCGGTGCTCCTCGACGACACCGGCAAGGAAGTCCGCTTCCCCGGAGAGGAAGGGCTTCTCTGCATCCGGAAACCCTGGCCGGGGATGGCCCGGACCGTTTACGGCGATCACGAACGGTTCCGGGAAACCTACTTCAGCCAGATGCCCGGCTTGTACTTCACGGGCGACGCCGCCAAAAAAGATGAGGACGGCTATTTCTGGATCATCGGCCGGATCGACGACGTGATCAACGTTTCCGGGCACCGGCTGGGGACCGCGGAACTCGAATCCGCCCTGGTCCTGAACAAAAAGGTGGCCGAGGCGGCGGTGGTCGGCTTCCCTCATGAGATCAAGGGACAGGGGATCTACGCGTTCGTGATCCTGAAAGCCGGGATCGAAGCTTCCGACGAACTCAAAAAAGAACTGGTGCAGCAGGTCCGGAAGGAGATCGGCCCGATCGCCACCCCGGACGTGATCCAGTTCACCGACGGGCTTCCCAAGACCCGGAGCGGCAAGATCATGCGCCGGATCCTCAAGAAGATCGCCGCCGGCAAACTCGACGAACTGGGCGACACCTCGACAATTGCCGATGAATCGGTGATCGATCGGCTGGTTGAAAATCGGGTGGTCATATAAAGCGCAGAATTTCCGCCGAGCGGCGTTATTACAGCAAGTAACTTGGAGCCCGAAAAACGAATTCAGAATCCAGAAGCCAGAAGAAAGACGAAAACAGTCAATTTGAGCTATTTGGTGACGAGTTGCCGAATCAATTTCCTTGAAAGGCTTGAAATCCACCGCAAGGTGGACGGAGTGGACAGGTCCACATCGTCCATTCCGTCCACCCGGTCCACCCGAACTCGATTAACAAAAGAACAGCACCCCTCATGAACCTCCGGGTCGGCATCACACGGGACGACCGGTTTCTTGAACACAAAACCGGCCATTCCCACCCCGAACACCCTGTCCGGCTTGCCGAAATCCACCGGATGCTCGATCGGGACTTTGCCGACCGGCTGACCGTCATCACCCCGAAACCGGCCACGGTGGAGCAGGTGGAAATGGTCCACACACCCGCCCATATCCGGCGGGTCCTTAAAACCGCCGACCAGAACATCACCAGCTTGTCCCCGGACACCCCGGTGAGCGCCAAGTCGTATCTTGCGGCATGGCTGGCCGTGGGCGGTTGCCTCCAGGGGATCGACCTGCTCATGGAAAACCGCTGCGACGCCTTTTTCGCCCTGGTCCGGCCGCCCGGACATCACGCCACCGCCGACCGGGCCGCCGGCTTCTGCATTTTCAACAATCTGGCGGTCGCGGCCCGGTATGCGGCCAGCCGGTTCGGGATCGAACGGATACTGGTGGTCGACTGGGACATTCACCACGGAAACGGGATTCACGATATTTTTTACGACAGCCGCGGCGTCTATTATTATTCCACCCATGACCCGATGCTCTACCCGTACTCCGGCGCCCTGGAGGAAACCGGAGAAGGGCCCGGCGAAGGGTTTACCATGAACATCCCGCTGTTGCGGGAAATGACCGATGACGACATGGTCTACCTGTACCATCATACCCTGCTGCCGGTCATCACCGGTTACCGGCCCCAGTTGATCATGGTGGCCGCCGGCTTCGACGCCCATGCGGATGATCCGATCGGGCGCTGCCGGTTTTCCGAACTGCTCTATGGCCGTATCACCCGGATGCTGATCGACGCCCGGGCCGCGTCCGGCACGCCGGAACCGCCCCTCTTTTTCACGCTGGAGGGGGGGTACGCCCCCCGGGCACTGACCCGGTCGGTCCACTCGGTGCTCAGCGCCCTGACCGGCGATCCCATCCTGGAAATGCCGCCGGAAAATGCCCTTCCAGCGGTGTCCGACTGCATCGAGGCGGTGCGAAACATCCATCACCCCTATGGATTCCTGAAATGATTAAAGCAAGAATCGCCGCATGCGCCCCGGATACGGCAAACCTGAAAGATTATGACCGGACCCGCGCCGGTTTTTCGTGGGAAGGCATCGAACAGACCTTTTCATGGCGCGGTTCCGACCGGATGAATATCATGACCGAATCGGTCGATAAATGGGCCGCCGATCCGGAAAGAATGCACCATCGGGCCTTGGTGTTCGATGCCCGGGGGCGCTGCGAAACCCTTACCTATGTGCAGCTCCGGGAAAAATCGCGCCGGTGGGCGGCCATGCTTGCCGGCTTCGGGTTCCGCCCCGGCGACCGGCTGGTGGTGTTTCTGCCGGTCTGCCCGGAAACCTATTACGCCATGACCGCCTGCGCCCGCCTGGGGGTGATCTTCTGTCCGGTTTTCGCCAGCGCCAATGTCATGTCTCTGGAAAGCCGCCTGGAAGGGATTTCTCCCCGGGGCGTGCTGACCCACCCGGACCTGGTCGAAAAGATCCCGTCAGAATTCGGGGGGAAACTGGATCATATCCTCCTGGTAAACGGCCCGGCGCCGGACCTCTTTACCAACGAAACCGTCATCGAGGGGATGGCCGACCGGCTGACCCTCTCGGGCGAGACCGATTTCCGCCTTTTTTCCGCCGACACCCCCCTCTATTTGATGTTTACATCAGGGTCGACCCGCCCGCCCAAAGGGATCGTTCACACCCACGGGGATATGGCTGGGATCCGCGCCACAGCCGGATGGGCCCTCGACCTGACACCCGATACCCTCCTCTGGACCGACGCCGATCCGGCCTGGGTCACCGGCACGGTTTACGGCGCTTATGCCCCCTGGCTGTGCGGGGTGACCAGCCTGGTCGTAGGCGACGGATTTTCCGCGGCCAACTGGTACCGGGCGCTGGAAAAGCACCGGGTCTCGGTCTGGTACACCACTCCCAAGGTACTTCGGGATTTGATGGATGCCGGAGACGATCTCCCCGGCCGCTTCAACCTGACGCACCTCCGGCACATCGTCACCGCCGGGGCCCCCCTAGTCCCGGAAATTCTCTACTGGTGCCGCCGGCACCTCAACTGCACCCCCCATGACACCTGGTGGATGACGGAAACCGGCATCATCTGCATCGCCAATCTCCCTTCGATCGACATTAAACCGGGATCAATGGGCAAACCGCTCCCCGGCATCGAGGCGGCCGTGCTCGACGAAAACGGAGATCCGCTCCCGCCCCTCTCCTTTGGCGAACTCGCCCTGCGGCGGCCGTGGCCGGGACTCATGGCCGGCATCTGGCAGGATGACGAACGGTACCGGGGATACTTCCGGGAGGGGGACTGGTTCCTCACCGGCGATATCGCCGTGGAAGACGAGGAAGGATACTTTTATCACCAGGGACGGAATGACGACCTTCTAAAGGCGGGCGGAGACAAGCTGGTCGGGCCGTTCGAGATCGAGCAGCTTCTCTGCATGCATCCGGCCGTGGCCGAAGCCGCCGTGATCTCCAAGGGGACCGAACCGGGACGCGGGATATCGTACCTGAAGGCGTTTGTGACGCCGGCCCGGGGCTACACCCCCTCCAACCGGCTTGTTTACGCGATTAAAGCATTTTTGAAAGGAAACCTGGAAGCCGACCTGGTCGTCGGGGAAGTCGAGTTCATCGAGGAGTTGCCCAAGACCCGGAGCGGCAAGCTGCTGCGGCGAATGCTCCGCGCCAGGGAGCTGGGGCTGCCGGGGGGGGATCCGCTGAACATGCAGGATTGAAATTTCATCAATTGGAGGTCGTGATCGCCTGCCCACGGGATGTAAAGGAGATCCCCTGCTGCCCTTCGGTAGCGATCATAACCGATTCAATGATCGGCGGATTGACGCTTTTTTCCGAACCCCATACGACGATGAAGTTGGCGCCGGACCCGCCGGCCTTATCCTTTTGGGGCACGACATACCGAATCGACTCCAGGGGACCTAGCCGGACCGGTTTATCGAGGTATTTTTTCAGAAGTTTTCCCTCGGTTTCGTAGTAATCGACTGTTGACAGGATTACCGGGTGTTTCATGTCGGTATTCCGGATGCTGAGCGTGACCGCCAGCAGAAACGGCGTCTCCCGGTTGCCGCTGTAAATATGAGAGTAGGCCGGCACATAAACGGTCTCCCCCCTCGACAACCGGATATCATCCCCGGCCTGGAGCGTCATGGGCGCAAGAACAGTGATGATTGCAATTATTGCAACAGATAGGATCAGATTTCCGATTTTCATTTTTCCTCCCGGCGTTAATCCTCGTACAATGGCATCCGCATGCCTGATCACTCTGATTGGTATTCTAAACTGGAATACAGGTATCCGGCCACGGAAAAATTGGGGCTTCGATCAAAATATCGCTTTTTTTCATTTCAATCCCCTGTCGGTGAGATGCTGAATTCGCGAACGAGATCAAGTCCGCGCAATGTGGCGGCATAACAGGCGGTGTTCCCCGGCCCCCGGGTCCGGAGGATCATCCGGTACTCGAAAAATGTCCCGTCATTCGTGATCCCGTAACCCATGTTGGCGACGGTAAAGCCGTGATTCGCCAGCAACGCCCGCACCTCCTCTTCCGCCATCGCATTGCCGCGGTCGAATCGGATCGAATGAAATGCATAATATTGCGACGGCATCCGCGCTTCAACCCATCGGAAGATCGCAAGGGTTCCCAGCACCAACATGACCGAGAGCATGGCGGGGAAATGAAACCCCGCGCCAACCAGTATTCCGATGGCGGCCGTGGTCCAGATCGATGCGGCCGTGGTCAGCCCATGGATGTTCACCCCCACCTTGAAAATCACCCCTGCCCCCAAAAAGCCGATACCAGTCATGATTCCCTGGGCCATGCGCGTCGGATCGGTCCGGATCGTCTCCATGTGGCCGCCGGGCAACCATTCCCACTGGTAAACCGTGACCAACATGAGAAGGCTGGAGGCGATACAGACGAGGGCATGGGTCCGGAACCCGGCCGGTCGGCCGTGGTAACTCCGTTCAAGGCCGATCAGACCGCCCGCGATGAGCGCTCCAACAAGGCGGGCGCTGATTATGGCATATTCAGAATCCATGGCGGTCCTCACCGTTTGATCCGGTCAACCGTTCTTGCATGAAATATAACAGCTTGGATGACGATTACGATTGCACCCACGCGCGCGATAAAGACGAGATCGAAAAAATTGACGCCGGAGTCCAGTTTTCTTATCGGCAATGGACTCCGGCGGGGGGAATGTGTTTGGTCCCGGCGCGGTTTCCGCCGTAGTCAATGGGCGGGTAAAGCCCGCTGCTTTGCAACCTGGGGAATCCGTCTCTCCGGGATACCCGCGCGGCTTACGTTTCTTTTTTCAGCGCTTCCTTCAACCAGCACCACGAGATCATCCATGAGCACTTTTAACTGCTCCGCCTGGGTGGTCATTCCTTCTGTTGCGGCCGCCGATTCTTCCGAATTGGATGCATTTTGCTGCACCACTTTATCCATTTCGGTCACGGCTATGTTGATCTGTTCGATTCCCTGGGCCTGTTCCCCTGACGCCGCGGCAATCTCGCCCAGCAGCACCCCGACTTTTCCGGCGCTTTTTACAATCTCCTGGATCGCGTCGCCGGTTTTCCCGACCAGGTCCGAACCCGCCGCAATGCGATTCACGATGCTCTCGATCAGCGCTGCCGAACTGCTCGACGCCGTGGATGCCCGCATCGCCAGATTCCTGACTTCATGGGCCACGACCGCGAACCCGGCGCCCGCTTCCCCCGCCCGGGCAGCCTCGACAGCAGCGTTGAGGGCCAGAAGATTGGTCTGAAAGGCGATTTCATCTATCGTCTTGACGATTTTCGACGTCTCGGCACTGGCTGCCGATATTTCCCGCATGGAGCCGATCAACTCCTCCATGGAACGGTGGGCATTATCAACGGTTTTGTGGGATTCCTTCATCAGCCGGTCCGCCTGTTCGGCATTTGTCGAATTCTGCCGGGTCATGGATGCCAGTTCTTCAAGGGATGACGATGTCTGTTCGATGGATGCCGCCTGTTCGGAGGCCCCTTCCGCCAGGGATTGACTGGCGCCGGTCAGCTGCCGGGAGGTCAGGGCGACCTGTTCCGAGCTGTAATCCAGTGCGGTGATCGTCCGCCGAAGGGGTGCGATAAGTACCCGGTTTACCCCCCATATCAGGAAAATGGCCACGATCAGACTTATTCCGGTAACCAGGGCAATAATTAAAATGGCGGATCGATAGGTTGCAGTGGATACCTTTTCCGCTTTTTCGGCCATTTCAAGGTTCATCTCGGTGAGTTGATCGATGTACCCTCGCATTGTTTCAAACTTTTCTTTTGCCGGTCCCAGGCTCAACTCCATCGCCGCGTGACGGTCTTCCGGCAAACCGGTTGTACCCCGGGCAAGAACCTGCTTCGAGACACCTTGCCAGTCCTCGAACGCGTCCTCAAATCCGGAAATCTTTTCCCGTTCTTCCGGCGTGCTTGCCAGCGCCTTATATTTCCCGAAACGCTGTAGGGCCTGTTGTTTATTCTCTTCGTAATCCCTTGTAAAAGATTCAATGGTTCCGGAAGTGTCACTTTCAAACAACACGGAGCGTTCCGCAATCAACAACTGATGAAGATCCCTGTCTGCTTCGAGAAGGAGTTCGACCGCCGGCATCTGAATGTTGAAAATCCTGCCAAGCTGGGTATCGATCCGGGTGGTGCCCTGAACACCGATAAGCCCGAGAATTCCCATCAAGGACAGCAGCAGTACATACCCGAGCACCAGTTTAAAACCGAGTTTCCGCGTTTTGATCCAATTCATTCCTTGCACCTTTTAGGTTAATTTACCTGACTGATTCAACCGCTCAATTTTTTGACGAGGTCCTGTAAAAATCATATCGGTAATGCCCTCGGATTTCTTTATGCTCCCGGGGAAGGAAAAAACTGAAGTGGAGTACCTGCGGAATCGGCCAGGGGCGCCAAACTTTGTTTATGACGGGCTGGGTTTAAATCTCAATTCGCCTTCGTCCGTGAATTCAAACATCGGTCCCCAGACAATCTCCCAGTGGTAGCCATCGGGATCGGCGAAGTATCCGCTGAACCCGCCCCAGAACGTCTCCCGCGGTTCCTTTACGATGCGGGCGCCGGCAGCCCCTGCCCGGTCCATGACAGCAATGACGTCTTCTCTGGTGCGAACATTGTGGGCCAGGGTGATTCCGCTGAAAAGCCCGCGGTTGTGGGGAATTTCCGGCGAAATGTCTTCCGCCAGCTTGTCTATCGGATAAAGGGAGATCCATGTCCCCGGCAGTTCAATGAAGGCAACCCCTTCGTAGGAAGTGTTCGGCGATGTGCCGAGAACGGCGCGGTAGAAATCCGTTGCCCTGGCCAGATCAGTGACGCCGAGGGTGATTACGGTAAGACGCGGGATTTTCATGTTCCCCCCCAAGCAGGATGAACTCGTAAGAAGTTGCTGGTAAAAGTTTAACTTTTTGCAAAAATACCACGCCCCGCAGGGTAAACAGCTTCCAAGGGACTTGTTCATTCGCCAGGCTAATGTCGGGATATAAATCCCAACATAAGCCTGGATTAAACTGGCCCCCGGCCAGCGGCGGCGCTGGAAAAGCTGTTCGTCTTCACGTGCCGAATCGTAAACGGACCCCTGCTCAGGAAGTCGCCTTGATTCTGACAGTATTAGGCCTCAATATACCCGCGCACCGTCGATCCAGGTCTCGATCACCCGGCTCGAATCGGAAAACGGATCGCCGTCCACAACGCAGAAGGTTGCGGGGGCGCCCGGGCATAACCCGTCATTGGCAATCCCCATGGACAAGCTTCCCCCGATGCTCACCGCCGCCAGGGCATCTTCCCGCGAAATCATTTCATCGGGCGCAAGCAGGCTGCCGTCCGGTTTCCTCCGGTCCGCCGCCCTCCTGGCATTGTGGAGGGGATCATCCGGTCCGCAGGGACCGTCCGAACTGATGCAGATGGGGATGCCCCGCTTTTTCATGCTCCCCAGGGCAAACGGCTTCAGATACGGGATGGCGCCCATCCGCTCGATGGCGTCCGCATACACGGGTATGAAGCCCGGCTGGAGCGATGCCACCGATCCGCACCCGGCAAAAATATCGAGATCCTGATCGTCCAGGATCAGCAGGTGCTCCACCGAGGCGCCCCCCGCGGGCCGGACCCGGTTAATCAGGTCGGCGGCCTGCCGGGCCGCCATGTTTCCGAGCGCATGGATCACCAGGCGGTACCCCTTGTCCGCGAAAACCGCCGCCCGTTTCGCGAGATCGCCGGAATCGGTGAATCGATCGTACGGCATGGCAAGACGGCCATCTTTGAGGAGGATCTTCTGCTCGAAGAGCAGTTTGAATGGGGCAAGGCTCATCTGGGTGGCGCTGTCGTAGCCGGCCCGGATCATTGCCTTGACCCCCGCCATGACCGGCATGCTGGCGGCGGTCCGGTGAGCGCCGTCCAGAAAGAACTTCACGCTCCGGGGGGCGTGGCGGGAATGGAGGGCCGCCGTCTCGTCGTCCTCATCCGGAGGGTTGTACAGGCTGTCCCGGGAGGTGATGGCCCAGCTGATCTTCAGCGGCGTATGGTTCTGGGCGTCATCGAGCAGCCGCTGCGCGTCCGACGGGATCCCCGGATCGTGGACATGGGTGATCCCCATCCGGAGACACCGCTCCGCTTCCCGGAGGATGATCTCCCGCTTTTCCTCCGTTCCGTAATTTTCGAACATCTCCCGGTACATGGTGAACAGGATCCGCCCATGGGCCTCCTCCCAGACGGTTCCCCGGAGCTCCCCGCTCCTGCAAATATCGATGTCTCCGGCGCAGGGGAGGCTGTCCCGGTCGAGCTTTGCCCGCTTCATTGCCTCGGTTGACGCCAGGGCCCGGTGAAGCGTGATGTCCGAGGCGAACACCAGCCGCGACCCGGCCGCGGCATCGATCTCTTTTAGTGTCGGCGGTGTGGGATTCTTCCACTTTGAGTAATCCATGCCGGAAAAGAAGACCCACCCGTCCGGCGAGCGGGATGCCCGACAGGCCGCATTGATCGCTTCCAGGGCATCGGCCCGCGATTTCCATCCGCTGGCGTCGTGATGGTTGGCAATGAGCGCGGAGACGAAAAAATGCCGGTGGGCATCGATGAGCCCCGGGATGATATGTTTTCCCGTTAAATCCCGGCCGACAAAATCATCCCCCGGAGCCTGCCCGTTTCCGGTGACTTCAATGATCGCCCCGTCCTTGATCCGCATGATCCCCTGCATTTTCCTGATCGGATTGCCGGCCCAGATGGTTGCATTCCGGAATGCCAGCCCCTGACTGTTTTCCATGGCAGATCTCCTTTTTTGCGGTTGTATTCAAAAGAAGGATGGTCCCGAGGGATGCAGGACGTCGTAAAGAGAGAAAATAAACCACAGAGTCACCGAGATCACAGAGGTATGGCTCAAATCGACTGATTTTAGTCTTTCTTCTGGCTTCTGGATTCCGGCTTCTGGATTCGCTTTTCGGGCTCCAAAGTTACTTTCTGTAATAACGCCGCTCGGCGGAGTTCTGAGCTTTTTACGAACCCTTCATTTTTTCATTTTCTTCTTTTCTGTTTTGATGAAGCGTCCGAACGCCTTCTCCTTTTTACGTTTGTCCAGGTACGACATCTCGTGGTGCTCCGACTCTTTCCTGAGTTTCAGATAACTGGAATAGCGCGCTTCATTCAACTCGCCGTTTTTAATTGCTGCAAGAATCGCGCAGCCCGATTCCCGGGTATGGCTGCAATCGGCATAGCGGCAAGCCATGGAAAGCGCGATGATATCCGCGAACCCTTCGTCTACCCCTTCACTGGCGCCCAGAAGGCCTAATTCCCTCATTCCGGGTGTATCAATGAACATAACGCCCTTATCAAGAACAAGGAGCTGCCGACGCGTTGTTGTGTGCGTGCCTTCACCGGTTCCACTGACCGCTTTGGTATCGAGAGCATCCCGACCCATCAGGTGATTGATCAGAGTCGTCTTGCCGACTCCGGATGACCCAAGCAGGCAATAGGTTCGCCCCGGTGTCAATACCTGGTGAAATTCGTCGAATCCGGAGCCGGTGATGTTGCTGAGTGGAATAACCCTGGCCGTGATGCCGGCCTGCCGGATAGCCGCAAGCTTCTGTTGCAGCTCGTCGTCGGAGATCAGGTCCGTTTTGGCAAGAATGACTATCGGCTCGACACGTCCGTCCGCCGCCATTACCAGGTACCGGTGCAGTCTCGGAAGATTGAAGTCAAAGTGGCAGGATTGGACAATGAACGCGATATCGATGTTGGCGGCGATCATCTGGTGATCCACTTCCACGCCGGCACGCTTTCGGCGTAAAAACGTCCGTCGTGGAAAGACCCCATGGATGATGGCCGAGGCGCCGTCATTGTGATACTGCACGGTGACCCAATCGCCGACACATGGCAGCTCGACCGATGAGGCGACATGGAAATAAAACTTCCCGGCAAGTTCAGCAGGAACTTCCCCAAGTTCATTTCGAATTCGGCAGGAATCGCGGTCAACCGCCGACACGCGTGCAATGCCGTGACCCTCGTGGCGGATGGCATCGGCATGTGCCTCAAACCAGGGGTCGAAACCTAAATCACTTAATTTGATCATAACGTGTCACCGAACCGGTAAGTACTGGGAGGGGGTTTTAATTTCTTACGCCACGCGAACGATGCGCTTCCTTCGTCAGCTCATCCTATTGTCATTTCTTGGGTGGAGCGGTTTGTCCGGAGTTCCTCAGGGATACCAATGCCTCTACGTCAGCCAAATCCTTGGTTCTTCCCGATGATCTCTTATTTCGGATCAAATCGTCGATGGATGGAATATGAACTTCGATTCCTTCGATCATCACAGGCAGGGACCGTCCAAACGTCTCCTCAAACTGGAGTCCGGTTGCCTCTGTAATGATGTCGATTCGCCGTGGAGCAACACCAATCTGAAAGATCGTCCCATCCTTCTGAAGGTCTTCCTTGGTCAAATTGTGCAAGGGGGCGCCGAAACGGTGCAAAGCCCGCAGGACCGCATCCGCATTCAGAGGAGATGTATCGATGTCCATGGTGGCCCGGGGATAACCGTGGGCGGCCATGGCATAGGCGCCGACAAGGAGAAATCTAACCTTCTCGTCGGACAAGACGTGTAATATGTCTCTGTAGTCTTCGTTCAGCATCGTGATTTTTGCTCAGGGACGCAATTTCCCGGGTCAGCGGCCAGACGAGAGCGATGCGGTCGGCCGGCGTGCCGGGCACGAAGTCGTTGTCCCGCCGCTCCGACATTCGGTATTTGGCTGTCTTTTTCCTGTCCATGTGTTCAAAGTACCATCTTAACCGAGTGACATCAAATTGATATTTCGGCAGATATCAATTTCAGGGACATAGGATGTGCTGACGAAGGAAGCGCATCGTTCGAGTCTTCATTTCACTTTCTTCCTTTCTTTACGGGCAGAAGCTCCAGATGCGTCGTGATTCGGGCCGGTAACCAGAAAAAACCCGGGATCATCAGGCAACAGGCCCCCCTTGGCACACACGTTTTTCAGGCGCACGTAGAGATGTTTCGTCGCCTTTGCGACGATCTCGCCATCCGCGCTGGTAATGTCAACCGGCAGTTCGGCGATGTATTTTTCGCAGGCCGCGGTCTCCCGCCGGATCATTTCGATCCGGTCATCATCCAGTGTGAATTCCGCCGTAACCGTCCCCCGGCCGGGAGCGACAAACTCGATGCAGGCAAATTTGTCCCAAACCCGGTAATCTTTTCCCAAAATGTTGATCAGCATTAGCATCTAAAAGGGGTCAATCATTGCATACAGGCTGCCGCCGAAATGGGTACCGACATAATTTTTATTGAACCATTTCTGCCGCAGCTCCACAACCACCTTCCGGAAATCCGGTGAAATCTCTTTCACCCTTATCCCGGCGCCCAGGTAGGGCGGCCATATATTCATGATACGTCTCAGCGTGGAGGCCTTCATTGGTTTCCTGACGGTTTGTCGTTTATTGTGATGCCATCCGGCGTCATTCCGCCCAACGGGCCACTTCCCGGCCGAGTTCCGCCATCACATCCGCATCGGTCCTGTTCAACGATTTCGGCAGGTGAAAGCCGTGATCGGCGCCGTCGACGACATGAAGGTCGGCCTTTCCCCGCGCCCGCAGCCGATCGCACAAGGAGCGCAGCAATGCCAGGTCCGCCAGGTTGTCGCGCGTGCCCTGGAGGAAAAGCATGGGGAGGCCGACCGCGAACAGGTGCTCCCCGCGGCTGCTGGACGGCTTTCCGGGCGAATGCAGGGGAAACCCGAAGAAGATGATCCCTTCCACCCCCGGCAGCGCCTCCTGCGATGCGGCGGTGGAGGTCATGCGCCCTCCCAGCGATTTGCCTCCCGCGAGCAGCGGCAGGCCCTCCCCGAGGTCCCGTGCGGCGGCTGTCGCGGCGCGAACGGTGTCGACCAGGATCACCTGCGAATTGGGGGCTTTTTTCCCCTGCTCCATGTAGGGAAACTGGTACCGGAAAGTGGCGATGCCGTTTTCGGCCAGGGCCCGGGCCATGCCCGCCATGAAGGCGTGCCGCATGCCCGCGCCCGCGCCGTGTGCAAACATCAGGAGCCGGCGCGCGTTTTCCGGGCGCATGAAAATCGCGCTGACATTTCCGGAATCTTTGCCGGCAGGAAAAGAAACCTCTTTTTCAATCATCATATTTTCCGCACCATTCGGACGTCTACTCTATGATGGCTACGTAAAAAGTGAAAATAAACCACAGCGTCACCGAGATTACAGAGGTAATTCATTTAAAATAAAACATCTTTTCTCTGTGTCCTCCGTGACGCTGTGGTGAAATAAGACTTACAAGGAACTTCCTGAGGATGACGGCAATCTCGGGTAGGTTGGGCTGAGCTTGCGAAGCCCAACAAACCGGGATGTTGGGCTTCGCAAGCTCAGCCCAACCTACGCATGAAAATTACTTTTTGCAAAAACACCGCCCGGCGGTCGATGTTCATGGCATCGTCACCGGCTTTCCTGGTCAATAATCAGCT
>Ga0209347_1003504_pt1 | contig 18127 bp, 14 predicted proteins | sample AutmiccommuBRH23_FD_187382 | JGI IMG/M metagenome (GOLD analysis project Ga0209347, IMG submission 187382) | Deep subsurface microbial communities from Mt. Terri, Switzerland - Autotrophic microbial communities BRH/23 (SPAdes) (version 2) | ecosystem: Environmental > Aquatic > Deep subsurface >...
TGTCGGCAGGCGCCCGCTACGATCACTACAATTCCGAAGGCGAAGGCTATCTCGCGAATTATGCCGACAGCTCGGGAGATCGCGTAAGCCCCAACGCGAGCGTCACTCTCACGCCCGTGGAAGGCGTACAGTTCTACGGCCTCTACTCGGAAGGCTACCGGCCGCCGAGCCTGCGTGAATCGCACTGGCACTATCAGGGGCTGCTGGTGAACAATCCGGATCTGCGTCCGGAGCTGGCCAGAAACAAGGAGGTCGGTCTCAACGTTTTGCGCGACGGTGTCGTGACGAGAGATGACCGGCTTCGCTTCAAGGTCTCGCTGTTCGACAACCACTACGACGACTACATCGTGCGTGGCCTGACACCGAACCAGCCGTCGAACGCGAACCAGTACCACTGGGACAACATCGACAGCGCCGTCTACCAGGGCTTCGAGCTTTCGGGCGGCTATGATGCGCGCATGTTTTTCGTCGAAGGCGCGTTCACCAAATACACCAAGATCGAGTACTGCCCGACGAGCGACACCTGCGGTCCGCCTTCGCTTGGCACGACAATCGCAGGATCGACGGCTACGGCATCGGACTATGTCTCGAACTACGTTCCGCCGGAGTACTCCGGAAGCCTGACTCTCGGCGCACGTTTGTTCAACGAGAAGCTGACGCTCGGCGGGCGCATGCATTTCGCATCGGTGCGCGCGGGCACCGTTTGGGAGGGCGGATCCGCCTCCCGCGTCGGCATCGCGGTGAGCTGGCCGGAATATGTGGTCTTCGACGCCTTCGGCACCTATGAGCTTGCCGAGGACACGATGCTAAACTGGAGCGTCGAGAACATCACGGATGAGTATTACTTCGGTGCGCTTTCCTCGGTGGGCATTCCCTCTCCCGGCCGCACCGTTCGCCTCGGCCTCACCCGCACGCTGGATGGCGACGACATTCCAGCGATCCCGGATTTCACCTTTGGCAACGCGGCGCAAGGTACCCCGGGCAGCGACTGGACCGGCCTCTACTTCGGCGGCTACGTCGGCTACGCATGGGCTGGCATCGATGGAACAACCACTGCCGGCGACGGCACGCCCGGCGGCATTCCAGCCACCGAGTCCGCAAATATTGACCTGAAGGACAAGCCACGCGGCGGACAGATCGGCTTCAACTATCAGCTCGACAACGGCCTTGTGCTCGGCGTGGAAGGCGACTTCGGCAAGTCCACGCTCTACGGAATGCGGCCCGCCGTTGCCACGGAAGGCACGCTGGGTGACGGAAGCTGGCGGCAGGCGAAGACGGAGTACGAGCTCGACTGGACGGCGAGCCTGCGCGGCCGCATCGGCTATGCGTTCGATCGTTTCCTGGTCTACGGCACGGCCGGCTTGGCGTTCGCCAAAGAGACCGACACCCGGACACAGTTTGAAGCCAGCTCGAACGGACGCTCCACCGCCGAGGCTTTCAAGGAGAGCGCCTCGATTACGCGCCGGGGATGGACGGTCGGAGCGGGAGCGGAATACGCGCTGACCAACAACTGGTCGCTGACGGGTGGATATTCGTACTTCAACTTCGGAAGCGAGGACTCCGTTTTCCCGAACGCGAAGGACGCCGTGATGTCGACGACGCAGCAGACGTGCGTTCGTTATCTGCCGAACGGGGATTGTCGTTTCTACACGACTACGACGACCCCACCCGCCACCAATGGGCGCAAGGCATCGAACGACCTCGACCTGCATACGATCAAGCTCGGCGTGAACTACCGTTTCTGAGGCGAGACGGGGGTACCGCCAAAAAGTCGGCCCGGACGCGAAAAAAACGGGCGCCTCAAACGTCTTAGTCAATAGGGAGGACGCGGGACGCGCCTCCCTCGGGCCGCAGAGCCAGTAAAATCAGGGGACAGCAAGCAGAATGAACACGTTAGTCGACACGCCGAGCCTCGTGCACAGCCTCAATTCCGCATCCACGCCCGATCACGAGCGACTCGAAAACCGCATCATGGCCGCCGTGCCTTTCCACGACCGTGAGCACTACGCCCGCTTTCTGGAAGTTCAGCACGCGTTCTATCGCGATATCGACGCCCTCTACTTCGACGCCAACCTCGAGAAAGTGCTGCCCGATCTGGCAGCGCGCCGCCGGCTGGCGCTGATCAAGCAGGATTTCGCCGACCTCGGCATCGCACTGCCGGAACTGACTGATGAGCCCCGCTTCGGCGCAGAGATCGATCTGCCCACCGCGCTCGGCTGGCTGTACGTGGCGGAAGGCTCCAACCTCGGTGCCGCCTCTCTCCTGAAGCGCGGGGCCGCGCTCGGACTGTCGGAAGAGTTCGGCGCCCGGCATCTGGCCGCCGCCCCGGAAGGTCGCGGCCTGCACTGGCGCACGTTCACGACCGCGCTCGATGCGGTGGAGCTTTCCGGCGCCGAGACCGAGCGGGTCATCGAGGCTGCCCACGCCGCCTTCGACCGCGTGCATGCGCTGGCCGAAACACTGATGCCGGTCGATCCGGACGCCGCGAGCAAGTGACAGCCGATCAGGAGAAGCGATAGCCCGTGCGTCCAGAGCCTACAGACAGCAAGCATGCCGAGCGCGGAATGGCTCGCATACCCTACCTGTGCATGGGGTGCTTGATGCTGGTGCTGGCCGTCATCGGCGCCATCCTGCCGCTCATGCCAACCACCATCTTCCTGATCCTGGCAAGCTGGTTCTTCGCTCGCTCCTCCCCCCGGCTCGAAGCGTGGCTGCTCACCCATCCACGCTTCGGCGCCACCCTGCACGCCTGGCACAGCACCGGTGCCATCCCCCGCCCGGCGAAGGCCATGGCGTGCGCGGGAATGACGATCGGCTTCGTGTTCTTCTGGCTCGGAGTCCACCCCGCGCTCTGGGTCGCTCTGGGCGTGGCGGCTTTCCTGCTCGCCTCGGCCTTCTACGTCGTCTCGCGGCCGGAGCCGGCAAAGTTTCCCATCCACGCCAACAAGGACAATTGCTCATGCTCCTGACCCGGCAAGCGCAAATCGCCGTTGCCATCCTCGTGGCCTGCGCGCGTCAAGACGGCCGCTACGTACAGACGCATGAGGCCGCCGCCGACACCGGCGCGAGCAGGGAGCACGCGGCCAAGGTCGCGCACCTATTGCGCAACAGCGGCTTCGTGACCTCTGCCCGCGGGCGCTTCGGCGGGATCAAGCTGGCGCGCCCGGCGAGCACAATCTCGCTGGGCTCGGTGCTGCGCCATATGCAGCCCAAGCTCACGCCGAGCTCAAACCGGCTTTGCTCACCCGCGCTCACGACGCTCGATACCGTTGTCGAAACGGGTTGGATGAGCTTCGTGGCGCTGATGGATCGGTTCAGCATTGCCGACCTCGCGGCAGGACGCTCCCCCCAGCGCGCCGCCTGCGGCGACTGCCGTCTGCTGTCACTGCGGGGAGCGTCATCGGGCGCCTTCTCCTCCATCCAATAGGACGTCAGAGCCCCCCATGACCGTCATTCGCAGCCGCTCCGTCATGCGCCATCGGGCCCTTGCGCTCGTGTTGTTCTCCGCTTGCATTGCCGCCTTGCCGGTTTGCGCCCAGGAGGCGCCGGCCGCTCGGCCGGTCGCCGACGACGTGCAAAGCGCAACGACACAACCGGCTCCCGTCGGCGAAACGGCGAAGCCCGAGGTGGAGACCGCGCCCTCCGCGCAAGCGGCTGAAACTGCCCCGGCAGAGCCTGTGACCGCGGCGGCGGCGGAGCCGGCCGCCACGCCCGCTGCCGATCAGTCCGCATCCGAGGTCGCGCCCGGCGCGCAGCCGTCAGCGAGCGCAGAAGTCGGCGAACAGGACGCACCTGTAGGCGAAGGCGAAACGCCATCGGCGGAGATGAGCGGCGCGGAGACGGCCATCGAAACAACCGAGCCGGACACCACAACCGCCGCGGCGCCACCGACCAACGCCAAGAAGCCGCTGCCGCACGACCTCTCGCCCTGGGGTATGTTCCAGGCTGCCGACATCATCGTCAAAACCGTGATGGTCGGTCTCGCCCTCGCGTCCTTCATCACCTGGACCGTCTGGCTCGCCAAGAGCGTGGAGCTTGCCGGCGCCAAGCGGCGCCTGCGCCGCGCCATCGCCAACATCAACGGCGCGGAGAACCTCAACGACGCGGTCGCGGTGCTCGCCATAACGCGCGGCCCCGGGGCCGCGCTCGTGCGCGCTGCGGCCGAAGAGATCCTGCAGTCGGGCCCGATCCTCGACCACACCAGCGGCGAAGGCGTGCTGGCCCGCATCACCTCGCGACTGACGCGCATCGAGGCGGCGGCTGCGCGCCGCATCACCATGGGCACGGGCGTGCTCGCGACCATCGGCGCGACGGCGCCATTCGTCGGGCTGTTCGGCACCGTCTGGGGCATCATGAATTCCTTCATCGGCATCAGCGAGACGCAGACGACGAACCTCGCCGTGGTCGCGCCGGGCATTGCCGAGGCGCTGCTGGCCACCGCGCTCGGCCTTGTCGCCGCCATCCCCGCCGTCGTGATTTACAACGTGTTCGCGCGCTCCACCGCCGGTTACCGCCAGCTACTCGCTGATGCCGCCGCCGGCGTCGAACGCCTCGCTAGCCGTGACCTCGACTTCCGGCACATCCCAGCTTCGCCTGTGATGTTTGCGCGGGCGGCCGAATAGAGGGAGACGCTCATGGCGGGCAGCCTCAAGCGCCGCGACGACAGCGACGAGCTCGACGAGAACCACGAAATCAACGTCACGCCGTTCATCGACGTGATGCTCGTGTTGCTGATCATCTTCATGGTCGCGGCGCCGCTGTCGACGGTCGACGTGGCCGTCGATCTGCCGGCCTCCACCGCAACGCCGCAGCCGCGGCCGTCGGAGCCGATCTTCGTGACGGTCAAGAGCGACCTGACGCTCGCTCTGGGCAATGACCCGGTGACGCGCACCGCGCTGAAGTCCGCCATCGATGCGAAGACCAACGGTAAGACGGACGAGCGCGTGTTCGTGCGCGCGGACAAAGCCGTCGCTTATGGCGACCTCATGGAGGTGATGAACGAGCTGCGCGTTGCCGGCTACCTCAAGATCGCGCTCGTCGGGCTGGAGCTGGCCCCGCCTCAGGGCGCGTCGTCGGCCGCTGCGGCCCTCTCGCCCGCAAGTCCTGCGAGCGTTCCATCGGGCGAAGTTCCTGCCGAGGGACCTTAAGGATGCGCGCCCCGCCGCTTTCCATGCACGAAGGCGAAGCCGCGTGGCGTCTGATCGGTCGCTGGGCCGGCGCTGCGGCTTGCGTTGCGGCCGCGCACGCCGGCGTCACGTGGGCGGTCATGAACTGGCCGCGGCCGGAGATACCCGCGGGCGAGCCGCCGTCCGCCATCATGATCGAGTTCGCGCCCGTACCGCTCGCGCCCGAGGCGCCGCAGCAGGATGTTGCCGTCGGACCTGAAATGACGATGTCGCAGCAGTCCAACGCCAGCGAGCTGAGCGAGGAGACGCCGCCGGAGGAGCTCGAGGAAACCGAGCAGAAGATGACCAAGGCGGAGCCGGTCGAGGTGGCCGTCGAGCAAGAGGTCGAAACCGAGCTCGACATTCCCGAGCTGCCGGTGATCGAGGACGCCGAGGTGTCGTTGGTGAAGCCCGCCGAGAAGCCGCCCGAGATCGAGACGGTCGAAGAGGAGACGCCGCCTCCGCCGCCCAAGCCCAAGCCGAAGAAGGCCGAGGACAGCGACGTCCAGCAGAACACGCAAGCCAGTGCTCCGACGACGGCCGCGCCCAAGCCGCTCGACGTCCAGCGCGCCAAGACCAATGCCGCGCCGTCTTCCGGCGTCTCCTCGTCGCGGTCGATTACGACCTGGCGCGGAATGGTGATGGCACATCTCAATCGCCGCAAACGCCATCCCGGCGGCAGCGCGCGGGGCACGTCCTCCGTCGCGTTCGTCATCGATCGCTCCGGCCGGGTTCTGTCTGCCCGCCTCATCCGCAGCTCGGGAAGCAGCGCGCTCGATCGCGCGGCGGTCGCGTTGGCGCGGCGTGCGAGCCCAGTGCCGGCGCCGCCCGCCAACATCGGCCAAGGGCGGATCACGCTGACGGTGCCGATCCACTTTTCGAGATAGCTTGAGTAGACGTTGGAGTGCAGTCCTATGAAGAACGTGCGCATAATCAAGTTGGCAAACCGGTCTATCGCCGCTTTGGCCATTCTATCGGTGCCCTTTGCTGCGATACCCGCTGCGGCACAGGAGCCCGATCTGATCGTAAGTCCCAAACCCGTCGCGCCACCAGCGGCGAGCCAGCCGTCGGCTCAAGTTCTGACGGCATGGCGCAACAAGGTTCTGGCCCACCTCAACGCGCACAAGCGTGACGTTACAAACAGCCCCGGCGGGGTCTCTACCGTCGCCTTCAGCATCGATCGCTCCGGCCGCGTGCTTTCTGCGGAGATCTTGAAGAGCTCCGGCAGTGCGTCGCTCGACAAGGAAGCGGTTGCATTGACGCAGCGCTCGAGCCCCGTGCCCGCTCCGCCGTCCGACCTCACCGGCTCCAAGCTTTATCTAAAGGTCCCGATCGCGTTCGCGCGCTAAGGCCATTCCCAACGGTAGGACGGCCAGGGGCGGATCGTTGCGGTCCGCCCCTTTGCGTTGCGTTGCGCTCGCGCAACGCACGACCAAGAACAGTGCCGAGCACCAACGTCGCCATCGCCGGTGCGGCCATTGGATCGCGACGGCCGCAAAGCCCGGCAAACACTGGCAAATACAATACTATTTTAGTATACTTTATGGGTGCGGGAGCCCCGATTCCTTAGAGCGCGTCTAAATCATTGGCATTGCTGAGCAATTCAGCGGGGCCTACGACAACCTCAGCGGGGCGCTCACACGTACCTGCGCACGCGCGAGGAAGTCGGGTTGTCCTGGGATCTGCACAAGCTGTTTCGTAATCATGCCGCCGAGATCGTGCGCGCATTGCGCCGGCGCGGGCTGTCCGCCGACACCGCAGCCGATATCACTCAGGAAGCCTTTCTGCGGGTGCTGACGCTCAGTCCGCAGGACGGCACCGCCATTCACAACCCGAAGGCCTATCTGCATCAGGTCTCGCGCAATCTCAGCATCAACCTGCAGCGGCGCGAGCGCCTCATCACCATGGTCGAGCTCGACGACGCGCTGGCTGAGCGCATTGTCGATCCTACCCCCAACGCCGAGACGATCGTCTACGACCGTCAGCGCCTGCAGCAGACCGAGGCCGCACTTTTCGAATTGCCCGAGCGCACGCGCAATGCTTTCGTCCTGCACCGGCTCGGCGATCACACCATCAACGAGGTCGCCAAGCACATCGGCCTGTCCACCACGCGCACGTGGGCGCTGATCCGCGACGCCTACCGCCATATCGTGATGAGGACGTCGGGAACCTGAGAAAAACGCAGATTGGTGTGAAAATCTTCGCCGCCCGACTGTCGTAAGGGTACGGGCGAGCGGCTCGGCATGCCTTTCCTGACACGCGGGTTGCCCTCTTGAGCGAGAAGAAATCAAATCCCGAGCGGCTTCTCGACGAGGCGATCGATCTGATCATTCGCCTTCAGAACGATCCCGAGAACCCTGTCGCGCTGCAACTGATCGATGACTGGCGCGCCCGCAGCGACGGGCATGAGGTGCTCTGGCAGAAAGTCTCCGCCGCGCACGGCATGAGCGGCAAGGTCCTGAACGACCGCGCCAAGAAGGCCAAGTCGTCGAACGCGAAGGTCACCCGCAGAAAACTGATGATCGGCGCGGCCGGCCTCGGCACGGTGACCGCCGCCTCGGCCCTGCTCCCCGATGCCATCATCGAGGCGCGGGCCGACTACGTCACCGGCAAAGGCGAGATCCGCAACATCGATCTGAGCGACGGCAGTCTCGCCGTTCTGGGACCCGAAAGCGCACTTGCGCTCGACTATGCGCCGGACCGGCGTGGCATCGGGCTCTTGCGTGGCATGTCCTACTTCGAGGTCGCTGAGGATCGCTCGCGGCCGTTCGTGGTCGACGCCGGCGGGCTCAGCGCACGCGCCATGGGCACAGCCTTTGATATGTCGGTCGAGGACAGCCTCGTCAGCGTCTCCGTGGCCAACGGCGCGGTAGACACCAGATCGCGCGATCGCGGCGCCTGGGCCGACGCCAGTCTCGCCGCCGGTCACTGGATGACATTCAATTGCAGCACTCGACAAACGAAGCGCGGCACACGCGACATCGGTCAGATTGCCGCGTGGCGGCGCGCGCTGCTGATCGCCAACGGCGATCCGGTGTCGGTGCTCATCGCGCGCATCAGCCGCTGGTGTCCCGGCCGCGTCATCCTCGCCGACCCGTTTATCGGCGCGCAGAAGGTAAGCGGACTTTTCGTCCTCAGCGAGCCGCATCGCGCGCTCGAGGCCGTCGTGCATCCCGTCGGCGGACGCGTGCGCAAAGTGTCGTCGCACTTCACCGTGATCACGCCGTTCTGATGCCCTGAATTTTTCACGAGCGATGAAGTGAAAAAAGCCCGCCGTCGTTTGTAACAGCTAACAGGGGGCTCGTTACGAACGATGTGAAGCCCTCCTCGCGTTGAGTGTTTGCGTAGGAGTTGCGTCGATGGTCTTGGGGTTGGGGGTGCGTGCGCTTCGCGATGGCGCATGCTGTGTGGCTTTCGTTTCGCTGGCTGCAGCAACATCTATCTTCGTTACGAGCATCACGTTGCCGCAAGCGGCCCAAGCGCAGGAAGCCGAACGAGCGCCGGTTTCCTACTCCATTCCCGCAGGCCCGCTCAGCGACGTTCTGACCGCATTCGGGCGCCAGTCCGGCTTGCAGGTGACGTTCCTGTCCGATGTCGCCTCCGGCAAGTCCTCGCCAGGCTTTTCCGGAACGGCCACCCGTCAACAGGCCCTCGACGCCCTCCTTGCCGGGTCCGGGCTCAGCTACTCGTTCCCGAATGCGACAACAGTCGCGATCTCTGCACCGCTCGAGGATGCGGGTGCGACCGTCGACGGCGCCATCGCGCTCGACACCATCAACGTGTCGGGTGGCGTAGCTGAGACGAGCTCCATCTATACGCCTTATGAGACGGCCGCGCCGACCGCCTACATCTCGCAGGAGACAATCGAGCGCTTTCGCGGCTCCAGCCCGGCCGACATATTCCGCGGCACACCCGGCGTGATGTCGGGCGAAGCGCGCAACGGCGGCGGCTCGATCGACGTCAACATTCGCGGCATGCAGGGCATGGGCCGGGTGGCCGTCAAGATCGACGGTGCCGAGAATGGTTTGACCGTCTACCAGGGCTATCAAGGAATCTCCAATCGAAGCTATGTCGATCCTGATCTTCTGGCGGGCGTCGACATCACCAAGGGATCGGACGCAGCCTCGCGCGGAATCGCCGGCACTGTGGAAATGCGCACGCTCAACGCCGACGACGTGGTGAGGCCCGGTGAGAAATGGGGCGGATGGGTCAAGACCGGGTTCGGCACAAATACGGCGACGCCGCAGCCCGGCGATCTGGGCGGCTACTCGTTCCCGACGTCGTACTACAGCAACTCCCAGTCGCCATCCTACACGACGACGGGGCTCAACCGGCCAGGGTTCTTCGAGCCGACAAGCGGCTCGCTCAGTGTCGTCTCCGCGATGAAGGATCAACTCGATCTGCTGTGGGGCTACGCCTACCGTCGGCAGGGCAACTACTTCGCGGGCAAGAATGGTCCCGGTGCGGGCATAAAGGACAACGGCCCCGCGCCGCTGTGCTATTCGAGCGGCACCTGCGACTACCCGCCGAGCCCGATCTCGTACGATCACACATGGGACAACACAGGCCTCACGAGCTATCGCGCCGGCGAGCAGGTCTTGAACACGCAGCTCACGACGGAGTCGTGGATCGCCAAGGCGACGATCCGTCCCGACGACGACCAGTCTCTCCAGCTTGGCTACACGAGCTATCGCAGTAACGCCGGTGACGTTGTCGCTTCGCTCTTCTCAAGCGTTGAGAGTCAGGCGGTGCAGCAGACGCAGGAAGACGAGACCGAGCTCGGTACCGGCACGTTGCGCTACCGATGGGATCCCGCCGACAACGATCTCATCGACTTCAAGGCCAATCTATGGATGACCAAGTTGACGCTGCGCACGCCTCCGCGCGTCAGCTACTACAGCGCAAGGCCGGAAGATTTCGGTCTCCCTTATAACTACATGCCCGGCAACGACAGCAAGATGTGGGGAGGCGATGTCAGCAATGAATCCAGCTTCTCGCTCGATCAGCTCGGATCGCTCCAGTTCACCTATGGCCTGTCCTACATCAATGAATCGACCGAGCCGCTGCCATTCTCCAACGAGCTCAACCTGAACATTCCCTCCCGCGACGGCTCCCGCCAGGAAGCCGGCGCATTCGGCAAGGCCGCCTACAAGCCGTTCGATTGGCTGACGCTTAACGCTGGCCTTCGCTATTCACACTATTGGTCCGAGGATCGCGGCGAGGACAGCACGAACGCGATGTACATCAACTCGCAGCGCAATAGAGACGAGGGAGGCTACAGCCCATCCGCCGGCGTCGTCGTCGAGCCCGTCAAAGGCACGCAGCTCTACGCGAACTATTCGAGCGCTCTGCGCATGCCCACCATTTTTGAGGCGGTGGCCGGCTACACGCTGGTCCCCAATCCCGACATCGGTCCGGAGCGATCGAACAACTTGGAGCTCGGCGCCAACGTCATCAAGAACGGTCTTTTCGATCCGATCGACACGGCCATGCTGAAGTTTGGATACTTCAACTGGGACGTCGACAACTATGTAGCCCGGATCAGCCGCACGTTCGTGAACCCGTCCGGCGGTACCAACACCGCGCTTCAGGTCACCAACATCGATCGCGCCAAATTCGAGGGCCTGGAATTCTCCGGCCGCTACGAGAATGACGGGTTCACCGCTGACCTCACCGCGAACTACTACCTCAATGTCGAATTCTGCCCGACCGCAGACACATGCGATAGCTCGACCCTATCAGGCGACTACGCGACCAATCAGGTGCCGCCGGAGTATTCGGCCAACCTCACGCTCTCGCAGAAGCTCCTCAACGACGATCTCACGGTCGGCGGACGCGTCAGCTATACCGGACCGCGCTCGGTGGGACATGGCGAGGTGCAATACGGCGCGGCGGCGCTGATTGCGCCCATCGACTGGGATCCCTACTGGCTGTTCAACGTCTTCACCGAGTACAAGATGAGCGAGGACGTTACCTTGTGGGCGACAATCGAGAACGTGGGCGACCAGTACTACGTCGATCCGCTGAGCCTCGTGCAGCAGCCCGGTCCCGGACGCATGCTGCGCGTCGGGATGACCAGCAGGCTGGGCGGCAGCGATTCCATGACGTCCGCCTCGATTGCGAGCCTGTTCAGCCCCGGCGAGGGTCATACCGACTGGAGCGGCTTCTATGCCGGCGCAACCGGGGCCTACAACTTCGCAGAGTTCAGCGGGACGACGACCGCCCTGGACGGAACAACCGGCGGCTATCCTGCGCTGGAATCTCCGGATCTGAACGTCGGCGCTCTCTCGTTTGGCCTTCAGGCCGGCTATGACTACCAGCTCGGTGGCAACATCGTCGCCGGCGTCGTCGGCGACATCGCGAAGACTGAGATCTCGGCCACGCAGGTTACATTCGCCACCGAGGGGTCGACCGGGACCAATACCAGCAACCTGAACAGAACCCGCCAATTCGAGGCGGTCCAGAAGAGCGAGATCGAATGGCTTTCGACGCTGCGCGGTCGCCTCGGCTATGCCTTCAACGACAGGCTGATGATCTATGCGACCGGAGGCTTGGCCATCATGCGGCAGAACGAGGAGAGGACTCAATGGGTCGGGGCGAAATCGTCCCCGGGACTTTTCAGCGCGGTCAACAAGACAGTTGCCGCGTTCACCGAAAGTGAGACCCTCACACGTACGGGTTACGTCATCGGCGGCGGCGCCGAATACGACCTCGGCGATGGATGGGCGCTGAACGGAGAGTATCTGCTCGCCAGGTTCCACGACACTGACATAGCATTTCCGAATGCGAGGGCTGGCGTCATGATCGCGAATGGCAACGGCTATGATGTGACATCCGACACCGTCACCGGACGCAAGGTGCACAGCAAGATCGACATTCCGATGCTGAAAGTCGGCGTGAAGTACCGGTTCTGACGCTTCAGGGCCCAGGCGAATTCCCGGATCGCCTGGGCTCGTTTCCATCGAACACTTACGCGTCCACGCCCTTGCCAACGGCGGTCGCGCACTCGATAACGCCTTACGCCAAGCCCGTTGCCGAGACACGTTGCCGATGACCGCCTCCCCTCTCCCACCGCTCACGCTGGTTCTCGGCGGCGCCCGCTCCGGCAAGAGCTCGCACGCCGAAAGCCTCGTACAGCAAGCGCGCCCGCCCTGGATCTACATCGCCACGGCAGAGCCGGGCGACAAGGAGATGCGCGAGCGCATTGCCCATCACCGCGCGCGCCGCGGCGATGACTGGCAGACGCGGGAGGTGGCGTTCGAGCTCGCCGACGCGATCTCCGAACTCGAAGGCGAAGTGGCACTGATCGATTGTCTGACCCTGTGGCTCAGCAACGTGCTGCTCGCCGAGCACGACGTCGAAGCCGAGTGCGAGCGCGTGATTGCGGCCTTGAAGGCCGCGCCCATTCCGATCGTCGCGGTCTCCAACGAGGTCGGGCTCGGCATCGTCCCCGACAGCAAGCTGGGCCGCGTTTTCCGCGACGCCCAGGGCAGGCTCAACCAGCGCGTCGCCGCCATCGCCGACCGCGTCATCCTAATGACGGCCGGCATTCCGCTGGTTCTGAAATAACGAGTGTCAGATCCCGGACGCGAGCAGCACGACAGCAGCGATGGCCGCCACCAGCCCCGCCTGCAGGACACACGCCGTCCGATAGAGATGCAGGGCGCGGCGAATATCGCCCGCGATCGCGTCCTTGCGGCCCCCTCCCATCCAGTGATCGTTCACGCTCGTCCCGCCATAGACGCGCGGACCCGCCAACGACAGGCCGAGCGCGCCGGCCATAGCCGCCTCCGGCCAGCCTGCGTTGGGGGAGCGGTGATGCGCGGCATCGCGGATTGTCGCGCGCAGCGCATCACGGCCGCTCGCATCGGCCTGCAACGTGGCCGCGCCCGAGAACAGCAGCGCCGACAGACGCGAAGCCGGCAGATTGACGAGGTCATCGAGGCGTGCGGCAGCCCAGCCGAAGGCGTGGTAGCGCTCGCTCTTGTGGCCGATCATACTGTCGGCGGTATTGATGGTCTTGTAGAGCGCCGCTCCCGGCAGCCCGCCCAAAACCAGCCAGAACACCGGCGCGACCACACCGTCGGAGAAGTTCTCCGCCAGACTCTCGATCGCCGCGCGCGCGATGGCGTGTACGCCGAGACTGTTCGCATCGCGCCCGACGATCTTCGAGACGGCCAGACGCGCCTGCAGGATGGTGCCCCCCTCTAGAGCATCGGCGACGGCGGCGACATGTGTATAGAGGCTGCGCTGTGCAATGAGCGTGCTGGCGGCAATGGCCTGAACGACCAAGGCGAGCAGCGCGGGCAGGAAATGGTCGCTCAACGCCACCACGGCCAAGCTGCCGGCACCGGCAACCACGAGGCACATAAGAAGCGCGGCCGCCCCGCTTGTCCGCCGACCGGCGAACGACCAACAGGCAACGTTCCAGCGTCGATCGTAGGCCACGATCAGCGCACCGATCCAACTGACAGGATGACCCGCCGTGCGAAACAGCCATTGCGGATAACCGCAGACGGCTTCAACCATCAGAGCGCAGAGCGCGAGTGCGGCGTGCATAGGTGCTCGGTTTGCCCACGATGTCGCCGGCTGCTGCCGGCATGATGGAAGAATGGCGGCGTGCTGCCATCCCCCAAGGAGGTGATCTCGATGCTGGGCGGGCGGACTTTTTCGAGGCACTTGAGCCGTGAGGTTGTGCCACGCCGCCGACGAGTTGCATGGGCGCGCAGTCTTCTGCGCTCAAAGGAGACCTGCTGCCAGCGTGCACAGCGCACAATGCAAGCCGCCACGGACGATCTTGCGATCGTCCGTGGCGGCATTCGATCGGTGCGGCCCACTTACACGGCTGACGCCGCGGAGCTGCCCTCGATCCGATTGCGCGGAATTGCGCCCACCGCCGCCGCGATCCGGTGCACCACGAGCAGTACCGCGAAGGCGACGACATTGATCGTTGCGATCTGCTGCACGATCTCGGCGCTGAAACCGCCACTGCCGGACAGGGCGAGGCCGGCGGCCAGGAGCACCGCCTCGTAGGCGACAAAGCCCACGGCAAACGCCGCCACGGCCGCAAAGAGCGCATTGAACGGTACGACGATGGAGAGTGTCCAGCGCGCGCCAAGGTAGGCTGCAACGGCCGCCGCCCCGATTGCCACGCCCCACGCATAGGCTTGCGGCTCATGCGGGTAGTTGAGGAACATGAAGCCGACGATCTGGTTGGCGACCCAGACCGCGGCGACGAGCAACAGGCCGTCCCGGCGTTGAACGTCGAGCGCAGCAAGCGTCGCCAGTGCGGCGAACGGCGTCGCGCACGCGAACTTGCCCGATAGCACGACGCTCGCCAGCGTCAGCAGGCCGATCCAGAGCAGGTTGCGGTAAAAGCCCATTTCGATGGACGTGGAGGATTTGTAGGTCATTGTCCTTTCGTTCCTCGTCTAATGCGTCTTTCTCTCCTAGGCGAAAAGACGTCAGCCTCGATTACGCGACGAATGGGTGGAGTGGCCCGCTGCTGGTCAGGCAGCGGGCCAACCGACGCGTCCGGGAGGAACACGTCGGGGGTGACTGTTCGACGCCTAGTTGGCGGGCAACGCGAACTGCAGGCCGCCGTAAACGGCGACGCCCGGATTGTTGTAGTTGACGACCGTCGTGTAATCCTCGTCGAGCAGGTTCTCGCCGCGCACGTAGGCGACGGCCCCCGGAAGCACCTCGTAGCCAACCTTGGCGCTCAAGAGGAAGTAGTCGTCGACGGGGATGTCGGCGGTGCCGTCGACGGCATCGGCGACGAACTGGCCGACGACGTTGAGGTTCAACCTCTCCGTCGGCTTGACGTTGAGCCCGACCGTAAAGTTGTGCTCGGGCAGACGCTGCAGCGGCGAGCCGTCCGGCTCCTCGGAATGGCTGTAGGTGTAGGCACCCGTCAGCATCACGTTGCGCGCGATCTTGGCGAACGCGGTGAGCTCGACGCCGTTGGTCTTGGTAACACCGGGCACCTGGATATAGCCGGTCATCCAGTCGTAGCCGATCTGGTCGGTCACCTCGACGTCGTAGTAGGTGGCGCCGAAGCCGAAGCGGTTGTTCATGAAGCCCTGCTCGAAGCCGACGTCCCAGCTGTCGCTCGTCTCCGGATGAAGGTCGGGATTGGCACCGAAGGGACCATAGAGCTCGTTGAGGCTCGGCGCGCGGAAGCCGGTGCCGTAACTGGCGTGCAGTCGCGTCTGCGTGAACGGGATGAGATAAGCCGCGGTCAAGCGATGCGTATCGTAGTCGCCGAACTCGCTGTGACTGTCGATGCGGCCACCGGCGGTCAGCACGAGGTTCTCGATCGGCTCGACGATGAGCTGCGCATAAGGGCTCGTCACTTCGGCGGTTGCGCGATCCATCGAGTCCGTCGTAGCGCCCGTGCGCTCCCAATCGGCACCGGCAACCAGCGCCAACTGCTTATTGAAGCTCAAAACGCCGCGATACTCGCCCTTGACGCGGTCGCCGTCGTACCAGCTATCGCCCCAGGAGTAGGCATAGTCGCGTTGAAGCTGCATGCCCTGGATCGCGAATGTGTTGACGAACGAGCCATTGAACAGCGAGATCGTCGTGCCGACGCGGCCCGCCTGCTGCTCGTAATCGTAGTTGTCGTAGCTGTCGGCCGGCGTGAAGCCGTCGTCGAACTCGCCGTGCGCGGTCGTCGAGCGGCCGGCAAAGAACACGGTGACGGCGTCGGACAGCCGGTACTCGCCGCGCCCCGACAGCGTCAGGTTGCGGTAGGCGTCGTCCTCCGTTCCAACGGAGACGGTGGAGATGCCGTCGGTATCGAGACCCTGCACGGTGAAGGCGATGTTGCTGCCGTCACGCGCGGCATAGCCGGCCGAATACGCCCCGCGCCAGGTGTTGAAGGAGCCATACTCGGCGCCACCGCTTTGGAAATAGCCCGGTCGCGTCGCATACTTGGTGTCGATGGAGATCACGCCCGCGACCGCATCGCCGCCGTAGAGCGTGCTCTGCGAGCCTTTCAGCACCTCCACCTGCGAGATGTCGCCGACGAGCAGATGCTCGAAGGCAGGGGACGTCTGCGTGCCGGAGGGATCGCTCACATCCATGCCGTCGATCAGCACCTTGACGTAGTTTTGGTTAAGACCACGAAGCCGGAACGTCGTCGTCTGCCCGAAGCCTCCGGTCGTGGCGATGTTCACGCCTGGTACCTGCTGCAGATAGTCCTGCAGGAACGTCTTGGATTGGGCGTCGATCTCGCCCTCGGTGACGACCGACACGCTGGAGCCGACCTTGGCATAGTCGGTCGGTGTGCGGTTGGCAGAGAAGATCACCGGCTCGTTGGATGAAGCGCCCTCTTCTTTCGTGACCGGCATTTGTGGCTCCGAGATCGGCTTCTTTCTGTTGGTCTTTCTCTCGATATCGGTGTCGACCTCGATGGGAGGCAACGACTCGAACCCGGCGTCCTCGACCGACTGCGCACGCGCGCCGGTTGCCAGAGAGATCGCGAGCGCGGATGCCGTCACGGCAAGAACGCACGCATGGATGGACGAAGCGGAACAACGCTTTTGAAAACGCAGATACATTGGTAGCCCCCGACGCAGACTGAACGCGGGGAAGCACGCCAATACGCACTCTTACCTACGCAACGAAATGGACTCGTGCCCGGACACGGCACAACGTGCGCCGCGCCCCTCGGGCAGCGATATCTCGTACGGTTAGTGTCGGGAAATGACACCGTAGATCGACATGCCTGACGTGGCTCCCCTTAGGTTGCACATCAGTCGCCGCTACGGTTTTCCGCTCCACCAAGCGTCCCGCATGGAGGATGGGCGACTTGCGACGGCAGGTCTCCTGGCTCGCGGCTCGAGCGTTTCTTTCCAACCTTCCCGGCATCCCTTTTCGGGTCGCCAGTGGCATTTGCGGAAAGAAACTTGCCACTTACAGTTGCGGGAGCAGCCACGGCATTGACCTAAGTCGCACCGTGTTCCCTAACACCGTCACGCCGCATATAAGCGCAGGCGAGCATGGGGATTGTCAACGAAGAATTTTCAATCGGCTCGTGCGTTAGCGCCTTCGCGACGGTTTTGTCACACCCGCGTGCGAGGGCATCAGCTCTCGCGGAACGCGCGCGAGAAACTGTCCATCACCGGGCGCAGCATGTACTCGAGGAACGTGCGCTCGCCCGTCTTGATGTAGATGTCTGCCGGCATCCCGGGCGTGGGATGAAAGTCGCCGATCTTGGCGTGCACGTCTTTCTCGTCCAGGCGCACGCGCACCACGTAGGATTGTTGCCGCGGGTTCGCCGGCTGCTGCATGCCGAGGCCCGGCTGATCGGGCAGACTGTCGGCGGAAACATACGTGACGACACCACCGACGACGGGTGTGACGCGGTGATTGAGCGCCGTCAGACGCACCAGCGCGGTCTGCCCGTTCTTCACCTTGGCGATGTCGCGCGGAGAGATGCGCCCTTCGATGACGAGCTCGTCGTTGATGGGCAGCAGCTCGAGGATGACGGCGCCCGGCGCGACCACCGCACCGCGTGTGTGATAGTTGACCTTCACGACCACGCCGCGCGCGGGCGACTTGATCTCGACGCGGTTCAGAACGTCATGCGCCGCGTTCATCTGCTCTTGCACATCGTCGAGCTCGGTCTCGGTGCGGCGCAGCTCCTCCACCGAGCTTTCGATGGCAGCCGAGCGCTGCTCGGCAATCTGCTGCTCCGCGCGCGCCATGCGTTCCTTGGCATCCGCGATCCGCCCCATGAGCTCGCCCCGCTCGCCCGATAGAGCTGCCTCGGAGCGCCGCAACGCCATGACATCGGTCTTGCGCGCGAGCTGCCGGTCGAGCAGCGCCGCCTTGTCGGCAAGCTCCTCCTTGAAGAGCGCAATGCGCTGCTCCACCGCCGAGGTCTGCGACTTGTACCCCCCGATGGCCTCCTTGAGCGCGGCGATCTCACGGCGAAGAACGGCCTCCTTGTCGGC
>Ga0209347_1003505_pt1 | contig 18123 bp, 20 predicted proteins | sample AutmiccommuBRH23_FD_187382 | JGI IMG/M metagenome (GOLD analysis project Ga0209347, IMG submission 187382) | Deep subsurface microbial communities from Mt. Terri, Switzerland - Autotrophic microbial communities BRH/23 (SPAdes) (version 2) | ecosystem: Environmental > Aquatic > Deep subsurface >...
CCCGGACCCCGCCGTTTAAGGAAAGCTCCCCGATAAAGGAGTACCGCCCGCAGGCCACCGGGTCCACCTGGCCGGTGGCCGCCAGTATGCCCAGGGCAATGGCCAGATCGTACATGGACCCCTCTTTTTTTATATCCGCCGGGGCCAGGTTGACCGTTATTCTTTTTACTGGGAACTCAAAGCCGGCGTTATTAATGGCCGACCTCACCCTTTCCCGGGCCTCCTTTACGGATACATCCGGAAGCCCAACCAGGTCAGTCGTTGGACCGTTATCCTGATACGTTTTTGCCTCTAATCCCACACCCTCATCCATTCCCACCGCCAGCCTCCTTATCTCCCGCCAGAGGCGTTGTGGTGAAGGCTGGACTATATTGAATGCATCGGCATAATGGTAAATCCCCAACAATCGGTAGAACTGACAGAGAGATATGAAGCAAGGTATCTTTTATGCCCTAACTCTATTAGACAGATCCCCAGCACATTGCCGACACACAGCCTGGCCGTTGTAATACTGAACATCAGACCCTTCCCCGCAAAAAACACAATTATGTATAAATTTCCTCAAAATAACCCGGTCACTTTCAACAAAAATCTCCAACGGATCACCTTTCTGGATGCCCATAACGTCCCTTAATTCTTTGGGTAAAACCACTCGTCCGAGACTATCTACAGGCCTTGCTATACCGGTTGACTTCAATTGCACCTCTCCCCTTTGCTTCGCCATATTTTCCCTAATTAATCATATTGTAGCATAATTGCCAAAATGCTTTAAGTCCAATATGTCGAAAACAAAAAGCCCCGCTCCGGAAAGCAGGGCTTTTATTTATCAGCATTGTAATGTCTCACAAGCTTCAGAAATTTTTTTGTATTTTTTTTCAGCTGCACGCCTTGTTCTGTCTCCCTCTTTACTTTTCTCAACCTCTCTCAGTAAGTCCGTAACCGTTATCTCTCCAGCATAATAGGCGCTTCTAAGCTCCTGCGGATTGTCCTTTAACCTCCTTTTCATTATATAACCTCCTTTCCATTTTCATGGACTGTTTCTCTTCATAATTACTTTCGGTATCTAACATGATGGCAATAAGGCTTGCAAAATATTTTAGGTAAGCAATATCATCATCGCCGAAGGTGTCTATTTTTATTCCGTCAATACTTAATACCCCAAGACAATCACCTGAAGATATTATCGGTACACAGGCAAGGGATTGATATTCCACTTTTATACTAGGGATACAATAAAATATTTTGTCTTTATTTACTTGTCCTGTCCAGTACGGTTGCTTACTGTTATAAACGTGCCCGGCAACAGAATTATTCAGAGGCAGCATGATATGCTGTATTTCTGTCATACTAAAGCCTGTAGATTTATATGGAGATAGCATGTCTTTTATGTTCTTGTCAGGAGTAAAAATTGACACCCTATGTATATTGCCTCTATCACATGTCATGGTTGAAATTATTCCGTTTAAAAGTAGCTCATAAAGCTTGTTTCTTTTCTGGACGTAATCAATCCTTCCGTTTGTATTCAGCAGATCGGCAATTCCATCAATAACAATATTTATTAATTTCATTATAAAGCTTTTTTGACGGGAATTCTCATTAATTTTTTCGAATTGTTGCCTTAAATCTGTGCAAATTTTTTCAAGTTCTTCTATTTTGGGACTATTTTTTAACTCCAAAAGGCCCCAAAATATTTTTACGTCGTCTCCAGAACGAAATCTTTTTACGGAAAAACAAATGGCGATAACGACAAAAACCAATAGAGCTGCTAATAAAACATAGCCGCCATATGGAACAAGTTTTAAGATTTTAATATAACCATCGATCAAAATTACTCACCAATTAAGGTTATTTCTGACATTTATTGAATTTTCCTTTATTTTTTTCTCTACATAATTCGACAATGTAACCCAAAAAACAAAAACCTTCCCCTGGATACCCGAAGGAAAGTGGGGGGCTGGTTTTCAGTTTAGGGGAAAACAAAAAAGGCCCCACTCCGGAGAGCAGGGCCTTAGAGACCTTTTATCGCTTTTATCATATGGATTACTTTTGTTTAATGGCAAAAGGCCTCTTTTTTAGTATATCCAGAATACAATTAGCCTAGAAACAAAAAAGGCCCCACCAATGGCAGGGTCCTTAATTATTTCACGTGGAATAATTGTTATGAGGTTTTCGTTGGCATACTAAAGGAAGGCGGCTGCCCGGGTGACTCGTTGGCCGGAAGCTCTGAAGCGCTAATTATCGGCAACAACTCTCCTCGCTTATCCGCCAGCCAGGCTCGTTCAATAGCTGCCCGAATTACATCTACGTTTAAATTACTCAATCCGTATTTATCCATATGTTTCTGGAAGTAAGCCAATGCCTCTTTTAGCTTGTCTGCGCCATTCTTTTCTCGAAACACTGTTTCCGCGTAGGCAAATGCTTCATGACCCAAGTCTGTAATCGTTTTTCGCTGGGTGGCCGTGGTGTGATTCTCAATCCATGCAGTGAATTTCGGAAGCACCTTTATTGCGAACACCCGAAGATAGTAAATCACTACCAGGGCCAAAATATAAAGCAGATTGGGTAGCAGCTGATTGAACAGCTGTAATGTGGTTTCTTTCATTTCTGATTCCTCCGTATAAATAATTTCAGCCAGGCTCTAAACCTGGCCCATTTGGATAGCTTTTTCTTCCTGCCGATATAGAGTGTTATTGGCCCCTTTTTACCTTCAAAGAAATCACCCGCCTTTCACTGCCTTTAAGAAGTTTGTCAACAGCGCTAACAGGAACCACAAGGGCAGTTCCCCGAGGGCCCTGTCGGGGTCGTGACTTACCGATGTAATAAGTCCGGCGCTTTTTGCGTCCTCCAGGACTTTTAACTTCCAGTCTTCCGGCACAGTCTTTTCCTCCTTTTTCGGTTCATAAAAAATGAAATAGTTTGCAGCTTCTCGACGGAACAGGTCATAACTCGCCTTTGTTCTGGTGGTGGAGTTGGGGTCATTGACGAGGATCTGCCGGCCGGCTTCATCCAGGCCCCACAGAAGAATGTAATGGCCAAACTTGGTGAAGTAGCCAGGTCCCATAGAGGCAACAATTAAGGCGCCCTCTCTCAGTGCCCGTATGGCCTCGTCGGTTGAATGCGACTGTTTATATTTTAGGCCATAGTGCTTTGCTGCGAAGGGGAAGAATCCCCAGTCTACCCCGTTGTTATAGGTCCGGTATCCGTTGTCCAGAATTACCTTGGCTACATCCGGCGGTGTAATATTTGGATCTAAAAAGGTGGCCAGGACCATGGCCATACTTGCGGCCCCGCAGCCACTGGAGGCAATAGTCTGTTTGAGGTCGCCATGATTCGAGAACATAATCCCGCCCCAACGAGGATTATATTGGAGATAATGTATTGGTCTGGACCCTTTCATCCGTCCTCACCCCTTCCGGCTTTGATATATGGGGAGTCTGCTCGACCTGTTCATTAATACCAAGGTCATATTTACGCTGCTTCCACGCCTCCAAGGCTTCTTGACCGAAATAGCCGGCCAGGATTATTGACACCAGGGGGATCATAATCTTAACAACTTCCATCGCTGACAAGTTGCCGGCCGCCGCCCTGTTTGCGCAAAAAAGAAAATAGCCCGAAAAGGCTATTGCAAGCACATCCTTGAAGCTGAATTCGTAGGGCCTGGAGAAGAAGCCCTTCATCCCTGACTACCTCCTCCCTTTGCAAGATTCACCACCCATTGAATTACACTAAACACAGAAGCTGAGGCAGCCACCACCATCCCAGCAATCTTCAGCCGGTCCTGCCACTCCTCTTTCTGGTGGTCGTCTATTTTATCATCGACGCCGTCTATTCTTTTGTGGAGGGCAACCACCCTGGCCTCCTCCATTTCCAGATGTTCTTTGTAGTCCTCCTTGGGCACGTAGTTCCCGGCCACCAATACCCGGAGGTCGGCAACCGCATCACTGAGCTTTTCAACGGCAACCTCTACCTTTCCCAGGCCGTCTTTTATCGCCTGTACATCGTTATCACCCATAACCCCACCCCCGGCATAAAAATAACCGCCCCGGCTGGCGGCTGCATTCGACATTCTTTTTCAAAGGGAACACCTCCCGGCTGTCGAATAATCGCTTTACCATGGCGAATTTTCGAAGAGGGGAGGTGTAAACATGTCCAGTCTTGACAATCACCTTTATGACTTACAGGAATTGATTAAGGAACTTAATATCAAAGTAACCGACGAAACGAAACCAACAGAATTATTTGAGGCAATTACAAAACTTTTGGCCGCCTATGCCGCCGCACAACCCAGCAACGATGAAATAGCAGACTATACAATGCGTAAGATAAAAAGAGATACGGACAATCTTATGCGTAGCCGAGGACTCTAACTATTTTCCCTTATTTGCTTTACCTCATAGCACAGTTCAGCGATTTTTTCAGCCATGTTGTAAAGCATTTCCTCAAGGGGTACTTCTGCTTTACCAAAGCCCAATTCATCTAACACTTGGCTGACGGCTTTGTTTTTTTCGGGGTTGGCCTTACCGCCAGCCTCTGTTTTTTGAACATCACTCATATTAACCCTCCTCAAATAAATTTACCGCCCCTCCCGGACGGCCCATGTAAAATGACCCATGATTCGCACACATTGGTACTTTCCTACTATTTTTGACTATATATGGTTTACGCGTCACCCCTTTCAGCAGTAGAATTAAGAAAAACCAAAGGAGTTGATGGTTCCCGTTATTCGACAATGTTTTTCAAAGGTATTCTTTTCCATGTGTCGAAATTCGCTTTAATCTGGGCGCGCGGGAAGGAATACCATGATCAAGTTAAAATGTAAGTGCGGAGAGCAATTTCGCATCTCCGAGGAAAACATGACTAAAAAGGATAATGTCAAATGCCCGAACTGTGAAGCCGATTTGCCGTCAGAGATCATTGAGCCGCTAAAAGCATATGCAGAATACTACGTAAATGCAAAAGAGGCTTTCAAGCGTGCCTCAGACGCAGCCGAAAGCACGCTGAATGAAGTGCTAGACAAACCGCAAGACTGGATTATAACCACAGAGGAATAGAATTAATTGTGCGCGCCCAGTCCTTTTTTGAAATCGTCAGTATACTCATCCTTGCCGGCAACCATAACATATTTTAAGATATGTTCCTTTGCCGCTTCCAGCACTTCAATAGCTTGGCCGACAGAGCAGCGATCGTCTATTAAAATGCCAGTCATCTTCCCGCATAATTGTTTCTTTCGCTTCTCGTCAAGTTCGCGCGGGAAATCGTAAACGCTTTCTTTTGACTCCATTCCTTTTCACCTCCTCGTAACTTATTGCAAATAAAATAAAGGGGGACTTACTTATGAAAAAAATCGCCCTGCTGTTGGTTATCTTACTAGCCCTGGCCGGGTGGCCGGGGGTTGGGTTGGCAAATCCGCTTTACCCAAACGACCCCGGCCTTAATGCTGCAATAGATGAAGTTAAAGCTTTGGGCTTAGAAAGCTCTGCTACCCTAAATCAGATTTACGTCGATTATTCCGGGACTTTAAACGGCACAGTGGTGTCAACGGTATATAGTGGTGCAGCACAGCTAAAAGAGGTTAACACGCACTCCGTTGTATCGCAGACATATATGGATGCATGGGGCAAGGTATCGCATTTTGCCCTGGATTTAAATAACCAGTACGCACAAACTGCCGCCCTCGGCCTTGGTGGTATCTCTGAAGACCTTACTGTGAATATCTACGTTTACGGGCAGGACAAAGATCGCCTTACATATGCAATCGTTTCCGGCCTTGCGGAATGTATTGGAAATGAACGAATAACAATAGGTGGCGGCGGCAGCAGTCACAGCGGCACCGCTTCATGGGTCAACAACTACACTCCAGAAGCAATGGCCCCAGTAAATGTCACAACGTTCATAATTGGAGATCCTACATACACCACCACCGATGGCACAGTGCTTACTATGGACGTTGCCCCGGTCTTGGATGATGGAAGAACATACGTCCCGGTGCGCTTTTTGGCCTACGCCCTTGGGGTGCCTGAAACCGGGGTGCAGTGGAACGAAACAACACAACAAGTGACCATATCAAAAGGTGAAACTGTGATTAACCTCACTATTGGAGACGCCATAATTACGGTAAACGGCACCCCCGCCACCATGGACGTTGCCCCGTATGTCTTAGATGGTCGCACGATGTTGCCGTGCCGCTGGGTCGCCGAACCCCTTGGGGCAACGGTCACATGGGATGAAACAACACAGCAAATTATGCTAGGGGTTCCAGTGTCGTAGCTTCAACAGGCAAAGAATCCTTAATCGCATTAAGTTGATTCAGTTTAATAATAAGTTTTTCCCTTCGCTGCTGCATTCCCTTCATGTTGTAGTCAATGCTGTCAATGTTGGCCTGAGTGATTTTGATTGATTTTTCAAGATCGCCCAGGCCAATTTCATTTTCAGTTATAATGACACTTACCCCATCCCTTTTAATAAGTTCCGCCATTATAGCACCTCCAAAAGTCTTTCATGAGCATGATCTTTTCTGGTTGCATAGAGTGACCATACAAACGTTGAATTGCTTGTTCCGCTGTTCCTTTCCTTGACGATAAAATAATCTGTGCCTATTTCTGCAACATAGACACCCATATCAGCATAGGGCGTTAAATGAATTAGCCATGGTGTGTCCTCCGTATCTGGCTCAATACATTCCAGCCAAATAGGATCTATTGTTACTCTACGAGTACCGTTGTCAAGTTGCGCTTTTTTCAAGTCGGTATATATTTGTTCTGGCGACTCCACAACTGACAATAGTCTTTTACCGAAGTTCTCTGTTTCCTCTATATTGTATTTAGTGCCACTGCCCATCGCAAGATCGCCATAAAACCTGTGCCCACCAGTGGTGGCATAGTAATTTATGCCGTTGCCGCCACTGCCAGTGATCTCGACATCAGCACCCTTAATATTGAGGTTTTTGGGTGTGCCAGACCCATCTCTAGCCTCAACCCAGAACCTACTGCTCGCCGCTGAAATTTTGCCCAGTTGCGCTCCAGACTCGAAAAACGATAAATGGCCCTGATTTGAGTTGGCCAGCGTTTCCAATACTTTCTGCCCATTGTTGTAGATTACGAGGGTATTGCCTGCCGTTAACCCAACGTATGTCGTGGCACCCTCTGCCCCAGTCCTGACCTCTGTGCTGTACAGTTTACCGCCGCTAATAACGACCCCAATCGTCCCATCGCTCAACCGGCCAATAAGGGCCTTTAAGGTTGCCCCGTCCCACAGTTCAATCCCCTGCCCGGTGGCTGGGTCCTGCAAAATATACCGCCCGTTTTTGGACCACAACCCAAACCCCCGCACAGTCGGCTGCAGCGTCCCGTTGCAACTCATTAAATAAGTGGTGGCATCGGTCACGGCCAGGGGGAGCCCGGTGTTGAATTCGGCCTGGTGGTCGGCCAGGGTTTCCGGCTGATTTAGGACGGCGAAGTCGGAGATAACGCCGTTGGCCTGATTTGCACCGTTGTGATCTGAGCCAATATACATATTTGTCGGTAGACTACCCACCGGCTCAGTGTAAGCAAGGTCAGATCCGATTTGTGCCCCGTTTTTGCAAAATCTCATTACTGAGCCAGTGCCAGCAATCATAAATGAGTATGCCTGACCGACAGACAATGGCGTAGAATCAGCAATGCTCTTTGTGACTCCTCCGGACGTAACATCGATATAGACCTGACCAGATGGGGCAATTACAAGTCGATAATAGTTGCTGGCATCAATGTAAATCTCCCACAACCAGGCGAACCGATCAGTTACCGCCTGTTCACTGGTTGGAGTAAACTCTAACTTCACCGTCCATGCACTTTTGGCGAATATGTTTGCCGTAGGGACAGTCAGGACTTCTGCCGCCATGGTCGCCCCGTAGCCGGGAAATGTCAAGGGGTAAGCCTTTTGGATTATTTCCACTTCAGCTATTTCAATATACCCGGAATCGTTGCCGTTGTGGTCGAATCTGATATACTGATTTGTTCCGGTTATGTCTGCGGAGGCGGTGAATGCATATGAAAATATCTGAAATGCACCAGTTACGGCTATTCCTGCCACTGCTTTTTGAACAAAAGTTCCCGTGTTACTCAAAACATAAGCGTCAAATTTTCCCGCACCAACCGTACCCCTGGCCTTGATTCGCAGGGTGTAAGCCGTTGAAGGACTAAGAGTAAACAAAGGAGAGCTGTAATATCCCTCGGTTGTCCCTGAATTGGTCAATCTCACCGTATTCAGTGCCGCCCCTGGTTGTACCCCCTGGTCAACTGCGGCCATGCCAGCGTCACCGCTTACAACCCATCCGGTGGGCCATGTGGCAACAATGTTGGTGCAGACTTCCTCTGACATTGCCCCCTGTTGGGCGTAGTAAACCTTAAAATCAAGGAAATGGTTCGGAGTGGAAACACTGGAACCGGAACGCAACCCTACGCCGCCACCAGTAAAAGCGGTATCCGTGATACTAATAACCTTCACGCCGTCAAACATCACTTCAAGAAGTGAACCATACAAATCTAACTCAATAGGCTTAGATGTCCCACGAATCCAAGCAATGTCAGCACTGGCTATTGTTGTATATGCGCCACCGACACGCTTGTTTAGCTTTAGGTTTTGCGTAGGAGTGGCCCCGCTGTCGTCATTGATAACTAAAACATAGTGGTTGTTAATATCCTGCCACCTGGCTACAATCCCACCGTCTTGCATCTGATCGCTATTTGTTATTAGTTTGCAGTTCTGTAGAAGCAGGTCGTTTTTAATCAGAAAACTTCTACCCGCTCCGGTAATTACCGACAAGACCCCGCCACTTACCGTATACGTACCCGCCGCCTCTTCATATTTCGTATACTCACTCGCCAGCTGGTCGGTATCAAAAAGATCCTGCCACACCGGTCCAGGCAGAGCCATGTACGGATACCGGGGGACTCCGGAGGCTACAAGGTTGCCGTAGTCGTCGTAGGCGGTTGAGGCCCTAGAAAAGGCAGCGAGAAGGGCGGCCAATGTCTCATAGTGACCAAACCTTCCCATCAGGGCACCAGACTTGTCATAGACCAAAAACTCGTCGCCATTGATCCGAAAATACCCGTTTTTGCCAACAATCTCAACGAGGTAGGCAAGGAGTTGGCCGGTGGTTATTTTGTTGGCGCTTAAGTTGGCCACGTGCTGATCCAAGACAGCTAAGTAATCAATATGTGCAGATTTTATCGCCGCATCCGCAATAAAGAGACTCCCAATAAACTGCCGGGCTGCCGGGCTATTCCACACCAGATCATGGAGCCCCCCGTTATTTACGGCAATGTAAAACTGCCCATCGGTCAAATCTGGCTCCGTGGCACTGGCCGAATAGGTATTTGCCACTCCGTCCCAGTAGATATATTTCAGGGATGTGTTACCGGCCAGGATAACATGTTCCTGCCCAGCGTAATAAAGCTTATGCTGGGTCCACGATACAGACCCGCCCGAGGGGCTGTTATCTGTCCATGTATCGCCCAGGAGCACGACCACTTTGGTATTCAGCTTTGTTGCGTCCACCGCCGCCTTAGCTATCTTCTCGGCAATAAGGCTCTCATTCACCAGTTTATAAGCTGTAATCTGCCCCTTACTGGTCTTAATGCTGTCCAGGTACTTGGCCGCCTGCATGCTCTCCAGCAGCGTGGCCTGAATCTTTTTGATGGGGTCCCCGACCTCAAGATCGGGGTTCCACGGCTGAAATACGTCAAATTTATACCTTATGATCCTGGCCCGGTCGTCTATGTCCAGCTCCTCGTCAATAAGGTCGGTCAGGTGCCCCAGGTCGTAGTCCTCATGCTGAAAGCCTGATTTAAGCCGCAGGTCCACATGCTTTGCCCGGTAATTATGCCGGGGCTTACAGACGATGGCCAGGTGCTTGGTGGCCTGGTCCTTCACCTCCTGAGGGTCTGAAAGGTCCTGATTAATCCAAATATCAGCCAATTCTTCGGTTGTGTAGCTGTAATTCTCGATGTAAATCTGCCCGCCGTTGACGCTGCCAATGTTCAGGTCGTTCTCACCAAAGGGGTAAAGCTTTGTAATGACTTTGGTATCGTCAGTCCGGACAATGCTTTTCTCATTTTTCCGGTACCTGATTTGATAACCCGTATACGGTGCCCAAAGGGTTTCATCCCGGAGGTGTACCTTTCTCTCAACAACATTGCCGCTGCCGTCAAAAACATATTCCCATAGGAGGTAGCCGCCCCAGATTTCCTGGACTTTCTGGACGTTGGCAAGCTTGGATATTTTCTCTGTCTCCAGGTCGTGGATGCCGGTTACATCCACGGTGCCCACGGTCCACCCAGTACCCTGCAGCAGGGCATAGAGGGCATGCCCGGCAGAGCCCACGGCATAAAGCCCCCCGGAAAGGTCGCTGCCCCCCGAAAGGATAATCACGGCCAGGGCCGGGGGACTCGGCGTCTGCGGGTCGTTGGATATTCCCGGATCAACAAGCTTACTCCCCAGCAGCACCCACGACTCGTGGGCCGTAACCTGCCCCCAGAGTTTGCCGCCGTCCCGTTTCTTCTCAATGGCGTCCGGGTTCTGAATGACGAATTCCCGCATATGGCCGGTGATGTCCGGGGCGTAAATACGGAAAAGCCCGTCAATGTATGTCCACTTCGACTGCGGGGCGGTAAGTTTTGGCATTGTGCCCATCATAGTCAGGGCAAATATGTCCCTGACCTTCTGGATAGGTAGGCTAAAGGCCAGTGTGCTCTTGCCGTTTAGCTCCCGGTCCATAATGCAGTCTTTTAAGCCGTCCGCTTCCGGAGACAAATAAGCCGCCACGGCACCTGCGGCGGTCTTGATGGTGATGTATTGTGGTATGGTTAGAGGCAAAAAAATACCCCCTTTCTGGAGGTTTGATATTAAAGTAAAGCACCACCGTTAGTTGAAAAGCGTAATTAAATCATCGAACGAAAAAGACTCATAAGTAACATCATTATTGTTAAAATACTCTCTCACCTTGTCTACTAGGGCATGTGTAGTATTTTTTGTGATATTATTTCCGTCCCCATCCTTTTGGGCTAACGCCCAGACCATCGCAGTCTGTAAGTTATCCATCTTTTACGCCTCACTAATTAGGTATTTTTAGTAGTTCTACCGTTATTGCCCCACTTGCGGGGGCTGATGCTGCTATCACAGCAATCTTAATACTATCAAGTGGTGCACCAAGACAGCCATAGCCTGTTGATGATTTATTGATTGGCAATGTAATGCCAACTCCAACTGAAATTGTAGCAAGTTGTTTATATAAACCACCAACTAATGATTGTACAACCACGTTTACTGCCACGTCATGACTATTAAACACTAATAACTGCACTTCTTTTGCATCTGACACATCAATGACTGCGCTGTAAGTCGGATTGGTTGTAGTCAACGCCACTGCGTTAATCGGCGGTGTCGCCTCTCTTTTAACTACCCTCCCGGTTACTTGAACAGGCGCCGCCTTCCCCGCGGTGCCATCGCCCTGCAGTTGCTTAATAATTCCTTTAAGCAAAGAAATCTCAGACGCAGAAAGGGCCGGATCAATTACGGCGGCATCTGCCTTGGCCCCCATGGACACTATCTTTCCGTCTTCCGCCGTAGCTGGTAACGGGTCGGCCGCACTCACCGGCACCCATAACCCGGAAGCATTTTTAAACCACTGCCCCGCCGCAACGGTATACTTGCCTGCCGTGTCGGGACTGGCTATGTATGGTGTCTGGTTTATGTCTTTGGGAAAAGGTAAGATTGGTAATTCAAATGCCATTACAGATCATCCTCCTTATATCCAGCGGTCGAACCAGTTCAGCGTTGTGATCCCAGCCGTCGCCGCAGTCACAATGTTGTCCCCGGGCTGGAGCCTGGGAAACACCCCGTTAAAATTAGGCAAAGCGTTAGCCCCGTCCAAAACACCGGTCATGTTTCCGGTATCAATTACCAGGGCACTTCCCAGCGCAATGGTCCCGGTATAGGCCATGGTGTACCCTGCCACCGTCACGCTGGGGTTGGTCACTGGTCCCTGAATGGTCAGGGTAAAGGGCGCTGCCTTGGTCCCGGCATTGGTGGCCGTCCCGGAGCCCGTGAGCGACTTCTGAGTGTCCCCGAGTATATAAGGGTCATCCATCTCAAAAGTGACTTCAAATTCCATGTATCCCCGCTCCCGGGGGATGTCCACCGGTCCGAAAACACCTATAAAGACCCGCCCCGGGTAATGGGCATGGGTAAGGCTCTGCTCTCCGTTTAAGGGGTCTAAGGTGACCGCAATATTGTCTCGCACGGTAGTCCAGTAGTCCGGGTCCCCAATGGTCATGGACACATTTCTGCCCACCGTCATTTTCAGTATCCGGGACTTCAGTTCGGTTTCATGCCTTACCTGTCCGTCCCGGCCCGGTATCTCATCGGTATACGTGCGGAGCCTGGGGATCACCTCATGCATGTTGTCCCGGATTACTTTTAGCCCCAGCGGCTGGAGTATGCCGTTTTCATCTACATAGAGGGCCATGTTATCACCCTTTCGCGGTGGCCAGGGCCATAATCTCTTTCCTTAGCCCTTCACCAACCTGTTCAATGTCCATATTGTTGTATAGGTGTATGTTCTCCGGGGCCAGGATGGGGGCGGTGATATATATAGTGACCCCGCCCCCGCCCCCTGCAGCCGCCCCTGGTTGTTCCGGGGGGACCGTTCCCCTCCGGATCGCGTCCACCAGGTTGGCCGGGATCATATACTCACCTTCGTGCGCATATATCGGCCCTGTCTGCAAGATCGGCCCGCCCTTTTCGTAGCCATGATAGGATGATGAGGCTGTATTTTCGTCATACGTTGGTGACTGCCCAATGGCCTCCTTGATTTGGTTGGCCCAGTGGTGGGCCGCCCCAGCGCCCTCAATATCACCGGCCTTGAGCTTTTGATTATATACATAGCCGGCCCTGTTTATTTCCTGTTGAGCCTCCATTTTGTGGTTTTTGTAATATTTCAGGAGTTGCTGCCAGGTCATGGTTGAGGGGTCTTCTTCGTCGTCGTCGCTACCACTGCTTCCGCCCCCGGAAGAAGGCAGGTCAGGCTCTGTGCTCGTGCGCGGCAGCTGGTCCTCATAGTCCTCCATTTTGTCCATGGCCTCGTCTATCCTGTCCTGAAACTCCGGCTCCATGGCGTCAATGCCGTCTATAAGGTTTTGAATCCACCGCTTGCCCGTCTCCAGCCAGTCGGGATCTTTGGCGGCCAGCGCGGCAAGGGTGTCCAGCGCCCCCTGGTTGGCTATCTCGATGACCCTGCGGTAATGATCCTCCAGGCGCTTGCGCTCCTCTTCCCCAGCCTCCTGGGCATCGTCTAGCTGGTCTTGCAGGGCGTCCTGCTTATCTTCCCGCAGCCATTCCTCCTGCTGGAGCTGAAACTCTATGTTCTCCTCGGCTATTTGCTGGTCAAGGTCCTTAATGGCCCTATCGTGTTCGATGCCGGTCCTTAATTCTTCATCCCGGCGCTTCTCCTGCAGTTGCCTTATTTTTTCATTGTGCTTCCTGACAGCCTCTGCCCTGTCTGAGCCCGTACCCTCGTCCTCCAGGGCGTCGATCTGGTCCTGGATGGCCTTGGTGGTGGCCTCGGTCCTGGCGTCTATGGCATCCAGCTTATCCTGGTACTCGTCCTCCAGGCTGTCCAGGTAGGCTTGGAGCTGCTGCTTACGGAGGCGATATAAATCTTCATCCATGCCCTGTAGCTGGCTATCTGACCACTGATAGGCGTTCCGGAGCTTGCTCAAATACTCGATCTGCTGCTCGGTGCTCATCCGGGCCATATTGACCTGGTGCCGCATAAGGTCCATAGCCTGCTGGTAGGCGTCATCGTATCGCTTTTTCTCTTCCTGCTTCAGCGAGACGGTAAGAGCCAGCTTCTGCTGCTCTACCTGCCACCATGTCTGACCCAGCTGGGCAACGCTGCGGTCAAGGTTGTCTATTTCGTCTCGCAACTCCCGGGCCGTTTCCGGGTCGGTGGCAGCCTGGTACTGCTCTTTCAATGATGCCATGGCCAGCCTCTCAGCGTCGGCCTGTTTTTTAAGAGCGTCCTGCTGGGCGGTAAGCTGGGTAAGCTGGGCCGCCCGGGTTTTATTGAGCTCAATAGCCGTGTTCGTATCGCCCAGGCCTGCCTCCATCATTTGGGCCAGATACTGCTCCTTTGCTCCCAGGCCGCCCACGGCGTTGGCGGCAGCCTCGGCTGCTGACTGGTAGGGGTGCAGGGCGTCTGTGATAGCCTCAATATATTTCTTGGCGGCCTCGGCGGCTGGGTTTTTGGTACCGCCTGAGGGGGTCGGGGTATATGGTTTGTCCCCGCCGCCACCGTCCTTATCTTCGTTGGCGGCCATCTGGTCCATAAATTTACTGGGGTCCTTGGAATAATCATTCCAGTTCGTATGAGTCAGGCCAAGAGCGGCAGAGCTTTTATTGAGGTCCGAAAGAGCCTTGTCCCTTTCCTCTTTGGCCTTTTCCAATTCTTTTGTGGTAGCTTCAATATCCCGTTCACGTAAATAAGCGTCACCTAAATGCAATTCGCTGCTGTCTCTATAGGGGATTGTCTGGCCGCTTCGAAGATCATTGAGTCTCTGAGAAAGCTCTGAAACGCTTTTGTAATATTTATCATAGCTTTCCTGTGCCTCCCCTAGACTTGCCTCGGCCGATTTCTGGGCCGCCTCTTTGGTAAGCCTTATTTTCTCCCTCAGCAGGTCGTTATTTACAGCTATGGCATTGCCTTCAGCGTCCCACTGAGATATAACCTCAGGCATTTGCCGGGCAAGTTCCTGGAGGGCGCTGTTGGCTTGACCCTGAAGCGCCTTGTATTCGTCAGTATTTTTATTTACAGTGCTGAGCTTATCGTTAAGGTTCAGGTAGTTGTCACCGGCAGCAATTATCTCCTTATTGTGTTGCTCCAGTTCTACCCGGGCACCCTCGGAGGCTACCTTATTACCCAGCAGAACCCCACCTAAAGTAGTCACTACTCCAATCAACAGCCCCCACGGTCCCAGGGATGCAGATGCCGCTATACCCATGGCCCTCAGGGCTGGGATAACCGCAATCTTTATGGTGGAGGCAATAAGCCCTAGGGCCGCCACAAGGCCCATAGATCCCACGAAAAGCTCTATCAGCTTACGGGTGCCCTCGTCAACATTATTAAAGCCCACCAGCAGCGTGGTAATTGTCTGCAAGAAGCCCATGGAAGCAGAGGCGAAGTCCTCAAAAAGAAGCACCTTCGCCCTCTCCAGGCTGGCATTGGTCCGGCGAATAGCCCCGTCAAAAGTGTCGGCCATGGCACTGGCCATCTTATTTGTAGCACCCTCGGAGTTTTTCAGCCCGTCGGTAAACTCCCGGAGGTACCCGCTTCCTTTGTTCATGCTGGTGGCCATGGCCCTGATGCCGTCAGAGCCCAGCGCAGTGGCTAAAACAAGGTTCCTGGACTGCTCATTCAGTGGAGCCAGGCCCTTTTCAAACTCGGCAGTAATCTCTGACCACTGCTTCATCTTCCCGGAGGAATCGTATATATTAATGCCCAGGTCCTTCATTACGGCCTGGGCCTCTTTGGTCGGATTAATTAACTGTAGTAACGCCCCTTTTATAGAGGTACCTGCGTCCTGAGCCTGGATACCGGAGTCACGCATGGCAGAGCCCACGGAAAGAATCTCCCGGAAGTCCTGCCCGGCCATCTTGGCCACGGCACCCACGGAGCCCATGATCCACTTGAAGTCCTCACCGGCCAGAGCGCCACGGTTCATGCTCTCTGTATAAGCGTCAACTATGGTACCGCTGTCGGTAAGGGCGATATTGAAGGACTTCGCAGTGGCCAGCACAGCCTCGGCTGACTGGTTCATGTCGATAATAGCTGCGGTGCCAAACTCCAGGATGTCGGGAGTCGAGCCTATAATGTCGTTAGTAGTTGCGCCGGCAGCCCCCAGTTCCCGGTAAGCCTGGGCCAGCTGGGAGGGTGTAAAAACATCCAGCTTACTGCCGCTGGAGACCATGGCCAGGTTGCGAAGGGTGCTGGAAAAATCGCCGGTTACCGCCTGGGCCTGCTTGATAGTAAGCTCAAACTCCCGACCGGTGGTCATGGTTTCGCGCAGAGCACGCTGGAAGGCATAGAGCGCCCCCAGGTTCCCTATTGTCTGCATAAAACCAGAGAAAGAGCGGTTCATCTGCTCAGTCCCCTGGGCGGTATCTTTTTGTGTCCTGTCGGTTTTCTTTAGCTCGCTTTGAAAGCGCTGAAACTGCTGGGTAAATTCGTCATAAGCTTTGATTGTTGCCGCTAATACTGCATCCATGCCCTCACCCCCGGTGAAAGCACCGCCCATGTGCTCATGCCCATAATAAAATTACAGGCCGGCGGGTGGGCGCCCGCCCCCTGGAGAGTGGCCTACTCCCAGGGATTTGCCTGTAATGGTTATTTCACTCTGAATCCATGACTGTATTTTTTAAACGGATCTTCCCCCGCTTCGGGGTTTTTAGAATAAACATCCCACCACTTGCGGAAGCTGCGGTAATCCTGCAGAACAAACTCGTCTGGTGGCTCATTTCCCCGCATGACCAGGGCCTTAAATGCCGCAGCATACTCTTTTGTCACAGATACAAGCCGCCTCTGGTCCGCTGTCCATTCTGCAGGCGCTCCGGGAAAAACATGCCCCTCGCCACTAGCCCTCCATGTCCCTATCCACTCCGGATTAGTCAGGATTATTGGTAAAAAAAATCAGGCAGCAAGCCCTCCTTAAACTGCCTCCACTTCGTATAAAGCTGTATAAGTCCGTCCCTGTTTTTCTCCTCCAGATCCTGGATATCATCAATGCTGTCAAAGTACAGTTTTGCGGTATCATCCGCCCGGCGGGCACAAAGTAGAATCTCGTTCTGTGCCTGGCATTCCCGCGCCCTGTGCTCTGCAGTATTGGCCCGCAGGTGCTGCTCCAGCTGCTCAATCTGCCTGGCCATTTCAAATATTTTGTGGTCATCCTCAGTAAAGAAATTCTGCTGAAACTCCATGATTCGCTTGCCGCGCCCCTCAATAGCCTCCTGCCGGGCATCCCTCTCCTCCTGGGATAACAGGGCAACCTCCTCCGGGGTTAGCTTGTCGAAAGGGCCGTTTATCTCCGGGGGGATGCTGTTAATGTACTTCTTCATCAGCTCCCGCTGTTTCCGCAGCACGCCGATGTCGATCCCGTTCTCTTTGCAGGCCCTTTCCAGAAGGGAGGGCAAAAACGCCTCATTAAAATAGCCGCCCTCGGCCATAAGCTCTTTTAGTTTCGCGGAGTATGCCCGGGAGCTGACGCCCTTCTCCTTCAGTCCCATTTTTACAAAGGTCAGCCCGGGGAGACCAGGGATCTCCGGTGAGTATGTGCCGGAGGCAACTGCATCATATCTGCGCTGTACCATTTCCTTGGTCAGCTCAGTCATTGATAAAACCACCTTTCATGGTATTTCGATATGTAAGAGAAGAGGCGGGCCGTTAGACCCGCCAGAACATGCGTCGTTTACGAAGTCGTGAAGTTTGTAATACTTGCCGCCGCCATGACGTTGCCGGCCAGGTCCTTGACGCCGGTGGCCACGGCAATGTATGGGGTCGCTGCTGTAAGGCTCGCTGTCGGATCCAGAGTGACAATCTTCTTGGTGCTGTCGATGCTCAAGGTACCGGCAACTGTGGTGCCGTCAGACGCCTTCATCAGGATAAAGTTGCTGTCATTTACGGAAGCGTCCTGAATGGCCTCACTGAAGGTCCAGACGATGTTACTGCTCACAGCGACCGCAGCAGCCCCGTCAGTCGGGCTCACGGTTGAAATGGTCGGAGGCGTAACATCAAGGGCAGCCGCCGCCTTCGCGTAGACAACAAGGGCCTTCTCGCCGGTGGTCAGGCCATCATCGGCATGAAGGGTAATGGTCAGCTTGCCGGAGGCCACTGCCTCAGAGAAGTACCCGGGCGCCGCTGCCGCTGCTTTGAGAAGCCTTGAGACAATCTTGGTGCCGGAGTTTGTCTGGATCAGCACGGCCAGCGCGTAATACGTAGCCCCCGCCTTATCTTCCAGGGCTACCGCCGGGCTATTGGTGTCTGAGGCCGTTGCCATGGACACTACCGGAGATGCACTCCCATCAAACTCCTCG
>Ga0209347_1003508_pt1 | contig 18093 bp, 14 predicted proteins | sample AutmiccommuBRH23_FD_187382 | JGI IMG/M metagenome (GOLD analysis project Ga0209347, IMG submission 187382) | Deep subsurface microbial communities from Mt. Terri, Switzerland - Autotrophic microbial communities BRH/23 (SPAdes) (version 2) | ecosystem: Environmental > Aquatic > Deep subsurface >...
AGCTCGGCCACTCTGACCACCGGCCTGGCGCCCGGCGACGGACGGGATGGGCTCACCCCGCCATAAATGGCGAGGCTTGCGCCCAAGAATTCGGTCAACTTCTGGTCGTGCACCAAGACCCTGACCGCGCTAGCAGCGCTGGTCCTCGTCGACCGCGGTGAGCTGGACCCGTTCGCTCCCGTCGCCTCGTACTGGCCGGAGTTCGCCGCCAACGGAAAGCAGGACATCGAGATCCGCCATCTGCTCTTCCACACCTCAGGCGTGTCCGGGTGGGAGGCGCCGTTCGGCGTCGAGGACGTCTACGACTGGGACAGGGCGACATCCCAGCTGGCGGCCCAGGCGCCGTGGTGGGAGCCGGGGACGGCATCGGGATACCACGGATACCACGCACTGACCTACGGTCACCTGATCGGGGAGGTCGTGCGCCGCATCACGGGACGCTCACTGAAGGATTTCGTGCGCGACGACATCGCCGAACCGCTGGGCGCCGACGTACAGATCGGCGCGGACACCGCGGCCGGCCGCCACGTCGCCGAGCTGGTGCCGCCCCCGCCGAGGGACCTGGGCCTGGCGCGACTGGGCCCGACCATCCGGCGGTCAAGACGTTTGCCGCGTTCCCGCCAGGCGCCTGTGGCGTCGCTCTGGCCGAGACCGCACCGTGGCGTTCCGGCGATTCCGGACGGCAGGGTCTGCTGGTGGGGCGGCTGGGGCGGCTCGATCGCCGTGATGGACACCGACCGTCGCGCCACCTACGCCTACGTCATGAAAGATGGGGCCCGGCACGACGGGCAACGCCCGCACCAACCGCTATGCCCGGTTGATCAACGACGCCGTCGCGTCGGCCTGAGCCCGGTCAGCGCGACGGATCCTCGCGCGGATTCGTGGTGAGGTCGGCCGCCTCGACCTCCGTCGCCTCACCGTTCCTGCGCACGTCGTGCACCCGGGTCTTGTACAGGCTCGCCGCGGCGGTGATCACCAGCGTGACCACGATCACGCCGAGGCTGGCCAGCGTCGGGATCTCCGGCACCGGGACGTGCTCGCCGCCGTTGATGAACGGAAGCTCGTTCTCGTGCAGCGCGTGCAGCAGCAGCTTGATGCCGATGAATCCGAGGATGAACGCCAACCCCTGCGACAGGTACACCAGCCGCTTGAGCAGGTCGCCGAGCAGGAAGTACAGCTGGCGCAGGCCCATCAACGCGAACACGTTGGCGGTGAACACCAGGTAGGGCTCGCGGGTCAGACCGTAGATGGCGGGGATGGAATCCAGCGCGAAGAGCAGGTCTGTGGTGCCCAACGCGACGATGACGAGGAACATCGGCGTCATCACGCGCGTGCCGTTCCCGCTGTGATCCTTGATCCACAGCCTCAGGCCGTCCCACTGGTCGGTGAACTTCAGATGGCGCTGCGCGAATCTGACCACCGAGTTGTCGGCGTCGTCGTCGTGGTCGGTGTCGCGGGCCAGCTTGAACGCGGTGTAGATCAGGAACGCGCCGAACAGGTAGAACACCCACGAGAACTGGTTGATGGCCACGGCGCCGAGCGCGATGAAGATGCCGCGGAAGATCAGCGCCAGGATGATCCCCACGAGCAGCGCCTGCTGCTGGTAGATCCGCGGCACTTTGAAGCTGGCCATGATGATCAAGAAGATGAACAGGTTGTCCACCGACAGGCTGTACTCGGTGAGCCATCCGGCGAAGAACTCGAGCCCGTACTGGCTGCCGTGGAAGAACCACGTCCACAGCCCGAACGCGATGGCGAGGCTGACATAGATCGTCAGATAGGTCGCCGTCTCGCGCCGTGACGGCTCATGGGGGCGCCGGCCGATCACGATCACGTCGAAGAGCAGGATCGCGATCGTCACGCTGAGCGTGATGCCCCACTCGAGTCCAGATACGTTCATCAAACCTCCGGTCGTCGTTCAACGCCGGAGGTCTCTTCCACCATCACCGACCCGATCGTCGATGGTAGGCCCGCTGCACCGGTCGTCCGACTACGGACGACGTGATGACGACACCGCGGCGAAGGAATACTCCCCTCCAAGGGGGCCATTGTGCCAGTCTGCGCCCCGACACGCGAAACGGGACGCCGACCGGCGCGAAGGGACCCGCGCGCTGAGTAGTTTGTACCTGTGACGGCAGCGGATCCAACCCCCGAGATCCCCACCCAGTTCGTGCTGTCGGCGTTCGCCTCCGAGCCGCGCACCCTGATCGACATCCTGTACGACACCGCGCGCCGCCACCCCGACGCCACAGCGCTCGACGACGGCACCGTCCAGCTCACCTACGCCGAGCTGGTCTCCGACGTCGAGGACAGCGTCTCGTGGCTCGCGGCGCGCGGGATCGGCCGCGGCGACCGGATCGGCATCCGGATGCCGTCGGGCAGCTACGCGCTGTACGTCGCGATCCTGTCGACGCTGGCCACGGGCGCCGCCTACGTCCCGGTCGACGCGGACGACCCGCAGGAGCGCGCCGAACTGGTGTTCACCGAAGCCGGCGTCGTCGCGGTGATCGCCGAGCAGGGGCTGGTGCGCGGGCCGGGTTCGTCACGGGGCTGGCGCGCGGCGCCGCCGCTCACCCGCGACGACGCATGGATCATCTTCACCTCCGGGTCGACCGGGACGCCCAAGGGTGTCGCCGTCACCCATCGCAGCGCGGCGGCATTCGTCGACGCCGAAGCACGAATGTTCCTGCAGGACAACCCGATCGGCCCCGGCGACCGGGTACTGGCGGGGCTGTCGGTGGCGTTCGACGCCTCGTGCGAGGAGATGTGGCTGGCGTGGCGGCACGGCGCGTGCCTGGTGCCTGCGCCGCGGTCGCTGGTGCGCAGCGGAATGGATCTGGGCCCGTGGCTGGTGTCCCGCGACATCACCGTCGTGTCGACGGTGCCCACGCTGGCGTCGCTGTGGCCCGCCGAGGCGCTGGAGGCGGTGCGGCTGCTGATCTTCGGCGGCGAGGCCTGCCCTCCCGGGCTGGCCGAACGGCTCGCGGTGGACGGCCGCGAGGTGTGGAACACCTACGGCCCCACCGAGACGACCGTCGTCGCGTCCGCGGCGCGCCTGGAGGCCGGCGGCGCCCCGGTCAGCATCGGCCTGCCCCTGCCCGGCTGGGACCTGGCCGTCGTCGGCAAGGACGGCTCGCCGGTGCAGTTCGGCGAGGTCGGCGAGCTCGTCATCGGCGGAGTGGGGCTGGCGCGCTACCTCGACCCCGAGAAGGACGCCGAGAAGTTCGCGGCCATGCCTTCACTGAGCCCCTTCGGCTCCTGGAGCCGCGCCTATCGCAGCGGCGACCTGGTCCGCCTGGAATCCGACGGCCTGTACTTCGTCGGACGCGCCGACGACCAGGTCAAGGTCGGTGGGCGGCGTATCGAGCTCGGCGAGGTCGACACCGCACTGGTGCACCTGCCCGGCGTCAGCGGTGGCGCGGCGGCCGTGCGCAAGACCGCCAGCGGCACACCGCTGCTGGTCGGCTATATCGTGACCGCACCCGGCGCCGAGCAGACCTTCGACGTGGCCGCGGCGCGCGCCCGGCTGTCCGAGGAGCTGCCCGCCGCGCTGGTGCCGAGGCTGGTCGTCGTCGACGAGCTGCCCACCCGCACGTCGGGCAAGGTGGACCGCGACGCCCTTCCCTGGCCGGTGGGCAACGCCGGGGACGAGCGCAGCCCCGAGTTGGGCGGCACGCTGGGCTGGCTGGCCGGGTTGTGGCGGGACGTGCTCGCCGCGCCCGTCGACGGACCCGAGGCCGACTTCTTCGCCCTCGGCGGCGGCTCGCTTTCGGCGGCACAGCTGATCTCCGCGCTGCGGCAGCGGTATCCGCAGGTGACGGTCGCCGAGCTCTACGACCATCCCCGGCTCGGGTCGCTCGCCGGCTACCTCGACGAACTCGCGCCGCCGCCGATCGTGGAAACGCGCGAGGTGAGGCGGGTCCCGCGGCTGACCCAGGCGATTCAGACCGCACTGACGGTCCCGCTGGCCGCGCTGACCGGTATGCAGTGGGTGGTCTGGCTGGCGATCGCCAACAACGTCGCCGCGACGCTGGCGCTGGTGCCGTGGGTCCGGCCCGTCGACTGGTGGTGGATCGCGGCCGGGTTCCTGCTGTTCGTCACCCCGGTGGGCCGCATGGGCATCGCGGTGTTCGGGGCGCGGGTGCTCGTGGGAAGCCTGGCTCCGGGGACGTATCGCCGCGGCGGCCAGGAGCACCTGCGGGTGTGGCTGGCCGAGCGGCTGGCCGAGGCAGGCGGTGCCGAGAACATGGCCGGAGCCCCGTGGCTGGTGTATTACGCACGCGCGCTGGGCAATTCGGTCGGCAACGGGGTCGACCTGCACTCCGCACCGCCGGTGACGGGGATGCTGACGCTGGGGCACCGCTGCTCCATCGAGCCCGAGGTCGACCTGAGCGGACACTGGATCGACGGCGACCTGTTCCACGTCGGCCCCATCACGGTCGGCAACGACGCGACGGTTGGGGCGAGGACCACGCTGCTCCCCGGCGCGGTGGTCGGCAAGAACGCCGACGTCGCACCGGGCTCCGGGGTCGTCGGCAAGGTTAAGAACAGGCAGTACTGGAAGGGCTCGCCCGCGGTCAAGTCCGGCAAGGCCAAGCATCCGTGGCCGGATCACCGACCGGCCCGCGCCCCGCTGTGGGTCGCGGTGTACGGCGTGACGTCGGTGCTGCTGGGCGCGCTGCCGCTGGCCGCGCTGGCCGCGGGTCTCGCCGTCCTCGGATGGGGCGTGCGTGACACCGCATCGGTGGGTGCGGCGGTGCTGCCGGTGCTGACGTGGATCGTGCCGGCGACGCTGACGGCGGTGCTGACCTACGCGGCGCTGACGGTGATCGGGGTGCGACTGCTGGCCGTCGGCCTCCACGAGGGCTACCACCCGGTGCGCAGCCGCTCCGGCTGGCAGCTGTGGGCCACCGAACGGCTGATGGACGCCGCGCGCAACTACCTCTTCCCCGTCTACGCCGGCCTGCTCACCCCCTGGTGGCTACGCCTGCTCGGCGCGAAGGTGGGCGCAGGCACCGAGATTTCGACCGCGCTGCTGATCCCCAAGTTCACCGTCGTCGAGGACAGCGCGTTCCTCGCCGACGACACCATGGTCGCATCGTACGAACTGGGCGGCGGCTGGATACACGTCGCGAAGGCGACGGTCGGCAAGCGGGCGTTCCTGGGCAATTCGGGCATCACCCAGCCCGGGCGTCGGGTGCCCGACGACGGGCTGGTCGCGGTTCTGTCGGCGACGCCGTACAAGGCCAAGGCGGGCTCGTCGTGGTTGGGCAGCCCGCCGGTGCGGCTGCGCCGACAGCCGACCGCCGCCGACGCGTTGCGCACCTTCCATCCGTCCGCGCGGCTGAAGGCGTTGCGCGCCACCGTGGAGACGTTCCGGTTCGTCCCCGTCGTGGTGACGTTCGCCATCGGGGTGGCGGTGCTGTTGTCCATCCAGGCGGTTGCGGTGACGGCGGGCTGGCCGTGGGCGGTGCTGGCAGCGGGCCCGGTCCTGCTGGCGGCGGGCGCGGTGGCGGGCGGCGTCGCGGTGATCGCCAAATGGGTTGTGGTCGGGCGGATCACCGCGGTCGAGCATCCGTTGTGGTCATCGTTCGTGTGGCGCAATGAGGTGTCGGACACATTCGTCGAGACCGTGGCCGCGCCGTGGTTCGCCAGGGCGGCAACGGGTACACCGGTGATGAATCTGTGGCTGCGGGCGCTGGGCGCGAAGATCGGACGAGGTGTGTGGTGTGAGACCTACTGGCTTCCCGAGGCCGACCTGGTGACGCTCGAGGACGGCGCCACCGTCAACCGTGGCTGCGTCGTGCAGACCCACCTGTTCCACGACCGCATCATGCGGATGGACACCGTCGTCCTGGAGAAGGGTGCGACGCTGGGGCCGCACTGCGTCGCGCTGCCTGCGGCGCGCATCGGGGCAGGGGCCACCATCGGCCCGGCGTCGCTGGTGATGCGCGGCGACGAGGTGCCCGCGTCGACCCGCTGGCAGGGCAACCCGATCGCACCGTGGAATCCGTCCCGCAAGAAGAAGGCCGACTCGCCGAGTCCCAAGACCAAGAAGACAGCCGCCGCGTGACGGGACGGAGACGGGCGGCCAAGAAGGGCGGTCCACCGGTCATCGACCCGTACCTGCCCGGCACCGGTAACTTCGGTTACCGCGTGTCACGCTACGAACTCGAACTCGAATACAAGGTCGCGATCAACCGGCTCGCCGGCTCGGCGACGATCACGGCCGTCACGCTGGCCGAACTGAAGACGTTCACCCTTGATCTGTCGGCCGCCCTCGCGGTGTCCAAGGTGACTGTGAACGGCAAGCGGCCCTCCCAGTTCCGCACCTCGGCGGGAAAGCTGCACATCACGTTGGGCGACCGGTTGCCCGCAGGCGCGGCGATGACGATCGTGGTGCGCTACGGCGGCACCCCCCGGCCGATCCGAACCCATTGGGGTGACGTCGGTTTCGAGGAGCTCACCGAGGGTGTGCTGGTGGCCGGACAGCCCAACGGGGCCGCGTCGTGGTTCCCGTGCGACGACCACCCCAGCGCCAAGGCCAGCTTCCGGGTCCAGATCAGCACGGAGAGCCCGTATTTCGCCCTCGCCAACGGCAAGCTGTTGGCACGCCGGGCCCGCGCAGGCATGACGACGTGGGTCTACGAGCAGGCCGAGCCCACCTCGACGTACCTCATCACGTTGCAGGTCGGGGTGTACGACCGACACCGCATGGCGAAGAACGGTGTCGAGATCTTCGCGGTGCTGCCCGACCGGCTCCGCGAGGACTTCACCTACGATTTCGGCCGCCAGCAGCAGATGATGAAGTTGTTCGTGAAGCTGTTCGGGCCCTATCCCCTGGCCGATGGCTACACCGTGGTGGTGACCGACGACGACCTCGAGATTCCCCTCGAGGCACAGGGGATCTCGATCTTCGGCGCCAATCACTGCGACGGGCAGCGCAGTTCGGAGCGGTTGATCGCCCACGAGCTGGCCCACCAGTGGTTCGGGAACTCCGTCACCGTGCAGCGCTGGCGCCACATCTGGTTGCACGAGGGCTTCGCCTGCTACGCGGAGTGGCTGTGGTCGGAGCACTGCGGGGAGGAGAGCGCCGACGAACTCGCCCGCCACTACCACCAGCGGCTGATCGACTCGCCGCAGGATCTCGTGCTCGCCGACCCGGGGCCACGCGACATGTTCGACGACCGGGTGTACAAACGCGGCGCGCTCACCCTGCATGCGCTGCGCAAGGAGATCGGCGACTCCGATTTCTTTGCGCTGCTCAAGGATTGGGCGGACCGCTACCGGCACAGCAGTGTGGTGACCGACGACTTCACCGGTCTGGCGGCGCAGTACGCCCACAATTCACTGCGCCCGCTGTGGGCCGTGTGGCTGTACTCACCGAAGGTTCCGCCGCTGGACTCCCTGTCGTGACCGATGCGACTGCGGGGCCCTCGGGCGCGGTCACCCGGGGCAGCGTGGTCCGTGTCGGAGCGGCGACGGCGCTGTCGGCCCTGTGCGGGTACGCGGTGCTCTACCTCGCCGCGCGCGACCTGGAGCCTGCCGGGTTCTCGGTGTTCGGGGTGTTCTGGGGGGCGTTCGGGCTGGCCAGCGGCGCCGCGTTCGGCCTGCTGCAGGAGACGACGCGCGAGATCCGCTCCCTGCACTCCGCCGTGCACGAGGGCACCGGTGCGGATCCGGATGCCGAGCGCACCCACCCGCTGCGGATCGCGACCGGGGTCGGTCTGGCCGCGGCGGCGTTGATCGCGCTCACCTCCCCGCTGTGGTCGGCGCACGTCTTCGTCGAGGATCGCCTTCTCAGTGTCGCGCTGCTGTCCGTCGGGCTGGCGGGGTTCTGCCTGCACACCACGCTGCTCGGAGCGCTCGCCGGGGTCGACCGGTGGTCGGAGTACGGCGCGCTGATGGTCACCGACGCCGTGCTGCGGGTGACGGTGGCCGCGGCCACCTTCGCGGTGGGCTGGGGGCTCGGCGGCTACCTGTGGGCCACCGTCGCGGGCTCGATCGCGTGGCTGTTGATGCTGCTCGCCTCACCGACGACGCGCGCGGCCGCCCGGCTGCGCGCGCCGGGCACCACGGTGACGTTCCTGCGCGGTGCCGGGCATTCGATCGCCGCCGCCGGCGCCAGCGCGGTGCTGGTGATGGGCTTCCCCGTACTGCTGAAGGCCACGTCGGACGGCGATCTGGGGGCGGCGGGTGGCGTGGTGATCCTCGCCGTGACACTGACCCGCGCTCCGCTGCTGGTTCCGCTCACCGCGATGCAGGGCAATCTGATCGCACATTTCGTCGACCAGCGCACCCACCGACTGCGGGCGCTGATCGTGCCCGCGGCCGTGGTCGGCGCGCTCGGCGTCGTCGGGGTCGCCGTCGCGGGGATGTTCGGGCCCTGGCTGCTGCAGGAGGCCTTCGGCGCGGAGTACGTCGCCGACGGTGCCCTGCTGGCCTGGTTCACCGCGGCAGCGGTGGCGATCGCACTGCTGACGCTGACCGGTGCGGCCACGGTGGCCGCCGCGCTGCACCGCGGCTACGCAGCAGGCTGGCTGTCCGCGACCGTGGCCTCCGCACTGCTGCTGCTGCTGCCACTGGATCTCGAGGTGCGCACCGTGGTCGCCCTGTTGTGCGGGCCGCTGCTCGGCATGGCTGTGCACCTCGTCGCGCTCGCCAGGGTCCCCGCCGCCGGATAACCGGCGCGCGATGCCTGGCCGACGCCCCGCGGCGGCAGACGAATACGCTGCAGGGCTGAGGGCGAACAGAAGGAGACGACATGGGCTGGCTGGTGACCGGCGGCGCTGGGTACATCGGTTCGCACGTGGCCCGCGCCCTGCTCGCCGCCGACCTCCCGGTGGTGGTCATCGACGACCTGTCCACGGGATTCGAGGAGTTCGTCCCGGAATCGGCGACGTTCGTCCGCGGCACGCTGCTGGACAGGGCGTTGATCGAGGACACGCTGCGGCGCTTCGAGTTGCGCGGGGTCATCCACATCGCGGGATACAAGTTCGCGGGCGAGTCGGTGAAGCGCCCGCTGCACACATACGAGCAGAACGTCACGACCACGGTGAACCTGCTGCAGGCGATGGAGCTGACCGGGGTCGACAGGATCGTGTTCTCCTCCAGCGCGGCCACCTTCGGCACCCCCGACGTCGAGATCGTCGACGAGACCACCCCGACGGTGCCCGAGTCGCCGTACGGGGAGACGAAGCTGATCGGTGAGTGGCTGCTGCGTGACGCCGGACGTGCCACCGGACTTCGTCACACCAGCCTGCGGTACTTCAACGTCGTCGGCTCCGGCTCGGAGCGGTTGTTCGACGCCAGCCCGCACAACCTGTTCCCGAAGGTGTTCGACATGCTCTACCGCGGCGCGACCCCGAGCATCAACGGTGCCGACTATCCGACGCCGGACGGCACCTGCGTGCGTGACTACATCCACGTCTCCGATCTCGCCGCCGCCCACGTCGCGGCCGCGCAGCGTCTCGACAAGGGGCTGGAGGTGGAGCCGGTGTACAACCTCGGCAGCGGTGCGGGCACCTCGGTGCGGGAGATCATGACCGCGATCCGCGACGTCACCGGGGTGGCGTTCGAGCCTGCGATCATGCCGCGTCGGCCGGGGGACCCCGCGAGGATCGTGGCTGCCGGCGGTCTCGCCGCACGGGATCTCGGCTGGAAGATGCGTCATTCTCTCGAGGAGATGGTCGCCTCGGCGTGGATTGCCCGTCAGCACGCCGGAGATGCCTACCCGCACTCGTGAGGTCCTGGGTCGCCCGCACAGCTGTGGCGCTGATCGCGCTGCAACTGGCGATCCGCGCGGTACTGGCGTTCGGCGGCTATTTCTACTGGGACGACCTGATCCTCGTCGGCCGCGCCGGCACCCAGGGGCTGCTGTCACCGGGCTACTTGTTCGACGATCACGACGGGCACGTCATGCCCGGCGCGTTCCTGGTCGCCGGCGTCATCACCCGGCTCGCACCGCTGGACTGGCTGTGGCCCGCGACCAGCCTCGTGGTGCTCGCTCTCGTGGCGTCACTGGCCCTGCTGCGGGCGCTGCATGTGATCCTCGGCTGGCGCCCGGTGTTGTTGGTGCCCTTGACGTTTGCCTTGTTCACGCCGCTGGCGATTCCTGGCTTCGCCTGGTGGGCGGCGGCGTTGAACTCACTGCCGATGCTGGCCGCGATGGCGTGGGTGTGCGCCGACGCGATCCAGTTGGTGCGCACCGGCGACCGACGTTATGCGCTCACCGGCGCCCTGGCATACCTCGGTGGGCTGTTGTTCTTCGAGAAGTCGGCGGTCGTCCCGTTCGTCGCGTTCACCGTGACGGCGCTCTACTTCCATGTCACCGGCAGCGGATCGGTGCGCGAAGTCTGGCACCGCGGGGTGCGGCTGTGGACGGGGTGCCTGACGCTCACTGTCGCCTGGGTGGGCGTGTATCTGATGGTCGTCGATCAGCAACGCTGGAGTCTCGACCTGTCGATGACGTGGGATCTGTTGTGGCGCTCGTTCACTCACGGCATCGTTCCGGGTCTCGTCGGCGGGCCGTGGGACTGGCAGCGGTGGGCGCCGGCATCGCCGTGGGCGACCCCTCCCGTGGCGGTGATGGTGCTCGGCTGGGTCGCACTTGCCGGTGTCGTCGCGGTGACGTTGCTCCGCAAGCAACGCATCGGACCGGTATGGCTGGCGGCTCTGGGATATGCGGTGGCCTGCCAGGTTCCGATCTACCTGATGCGCTCGTCGCGGTTCACCGCGCTGGAACTGGCACAGACGTTGCGTTACCTGCCCGACCTCGTCGTGGTGCTGGCGCTGCTGGCCGCCGTCGGGCTGTGCGCACCCAACCGGGAGCAGTCGCGGTGGCTGGATTCGTCGGCGGCGCGGTCGGTTTCGGTCGGATGCCTCGCGGTGGCCTTCGTGGCCAGCTGCGGCTACTCGACCGCGACGTTCCTCACCAGTTGGCGTGACAACCCCGCGCAGCCGTACCTGCAGAACGCGCGGAGCGCTCTGGCTGCCGCGCACGCCTCCTCGGCGGCGCCGATGCTGGACCAGGAGGTCGATCCGCTGGTGCTGCAGCGGGTGGCGTGGCCGGAGAACCTGGCCAGCCACATGTTCGCCCTGCTCCCCGATCGTCCCGAATTCTCTTCGGCCACCGGGGAGTTGCGAATGCTGGACGTGAAGGGAAACCTGGTCGACGCCAAGGTCACCTGGGTGCGTTCCATCCGTCCCGGCCCGGCTCCGCAGTGCGGGTATCTGGTGCAGCCCGACTTCCCGGTCAGCATGCCGCTGGACGGACCGTTGCTCCCCGCCGACTGGACCGCCGAGATCAACTACCTGGCCAACAGCGACGGCTCGATGACGTTGTCGCTGGCCGACGGTGACGAGGTCAAGGTTCCGGTCCGCCCCGGCCTCAACCGCGTGTACGTGCGGCTGCCGGGCGCCGGTGAGGCGATCACCGTGCGGGCGAACACGTCGGCGCTGTCGGTGTGCGTCGCAGCGGGCCCGGTCGGGTTCGTGGCGCCGCGGTAGCGCTGTGCGACGCTGGACGCATGACCGATATTCGTGAGACGGGTTACCAGGTTTTCCGTGAGTTGTTGCCGGGTGTACTGCCCGACGGCGTCGACGAGATCGGTGACGGCGGGTTCGGCGACGAACTGCTCGAGATCGGCATCGACAACGTGTTCGGCCGGTTGTGGGCCCGCGAGGGGTTGAGCCGGCGCGACCGCAGCCTGGTCACGCTGGGCATTCTGATCGCGTTGCGCGCCACCGACGAACTCGGGTTCCACGTGCAGATCGCCCGCACCAACGGGCTGACCGAAGACGAGATCGCCGAGGTCATCTACCACTCGAGCGGATATGCCGGATTCCCCGCCGCGAACACCGCGTGCAAGGTGGCCAGGGAGGCGCTCGACAAGGCATGACCGATGTTCGCGGCGTCGCGCGTCGGGAGCGAGAAGAGTTCGCAGATCTGCTGGCCGGATTGAGCGCACCACAGTGGGACGCCCCCAGTCTGTGCGCGCCCTAGACGGTGCGCACCGTCGCCGCGCATACCGTCGCCTACCTCGGACAGAGCCTCACCCGGTTGGTGACGAACATGATTCGCGCGGGGGCGACGTGGACCGCCTCAACGCCCGGGCCCTGCCCGCCTACGACGCCATCGAGCACACGGCGCTGGTGGACTTGATGCGCCGCGACGCCGAGCCGGCCGGCGCCGCAGGGCTGTACGGCGGCAGGGTGGCACTCATCGAATGCCTGATCCACCAACAGGACATCCGCCGCCCGCTGGGAATCCACCGGACCATCCCCGACGAGGCGATCGTGGTGTCACTCGACTACGCGCGCATCAGCCCTGTCATCGGTGGCGCCCGCCGAACCTTGGGCGTGCGACTGGTCGCGACCGACATGGACTGGTCGGCGGGCAGCGGGCCGGAGGTTCACGGCCCTGGCGAAGCACTGCTGTTGGCGATGACTGGACGGATCACCGCGGTGCGCGACGAACTCGGGGGCGACGGACTCGCCCGTCTGCGCCGAGCCTGCCGTGAGGGCGAAGATTCGGCCGAATTCTCGCCCTGACCGCAGTTTCGGCGGCGAGGCCACAATGGAGCCGCCCGGGGGAATCGAACCCCCGACCTATTCATTACGAGTGAATTGCTCTACCGACTGAGCTAGGGCGGCGTGCCGGGGGCGATGAGCGCTCGCGCGAACAGCGTTCGATCCCGTCGGCGGCCTGAGTCTACGACAGGGCCGGTCGGCTACCCAAGTTGAACCCGGGTCGCTGGCCCCCCGCACGGCCTCAGCCGCGCAGCGCCTGCCCGACGGTGCCGACCATCGCGTCGACCGCGAACTTGGGCTTGACGTTGACCGCGAGGGCCTCGCGGCACTCCAGCACCGCCTCGATACAGCGCAACAGCTTGTCGGGCGTCGCGTGGGCCGCCATCGCCGCGACCTTCTCCGCCATGTCGGGATGGTTGGGCGTCACGTCCGCCGCACCGGACGAGACCAGCAGGGCGTCCCGGAAGTAGGTGGCGAGGTCGATCAGGGCCCGGTCGAGCGCGTCTCGCGACGCGCGAGTCTGACGTGACTTCTGGCGACGCTCGAGGTCCTTGATCGCACCGGTGGCGCCGCGCATCGTCCCGACGGTGCCCTTGCCCGTGCCGCCGGCGCCCAGCGCGGTGCGCAACTCCTCCGCCTCGGCCTCGTTGCGGTCCCCGGTCAGCGCCTTGGCCTCCGCCTCCGCAGTGGCCACCAACTCCTCGGCGGCGGCATAGGCGCGCGAGGGCGTCGCGGCGTCGCGCGCCACGCTCAGTGCCCGAAGCCGCCTCTGCCGCGCCTGCTCGTCGGTCGCCAGCCGTCTGGCCCGCCCGACATGTCCGCCGCTGACCGAGGCCGCCCACGTCGCGTCCTGCTCGGGAAGCCCGTCGGACTCGATCAGCACCCCGGCGATGGCGTCCACCGGGGGGGTGACCAAGGCGACGTGCCTGCAGCGCGACCGCAGCGTGATCGAGATGTCCTCCGGGTCCACCGACGGCGCACACAGCAGGAACACCGTGGACGGCGGCGGTTCCTCGACGACCTTCAGCAGCGCGTTGGCCGCTCCCTCGGTGAGCCGGTCGGCATCCTCGATCACGACGATCTGCCAGCGGCCGGTGCCGGGCCGTCGCGACGCGATCTGCACGATGGTGCGCATCGCGTCCACACCGATGGACAGCCCCTCCGGGATGATCCGGCGCACGTCCGCGTGGGTGCCCGCCATGGTCGTGGCGCAGGCCCGGCACTCGCCGCAGCCCGGGGTGTCCTCCGAGGTGCACTGCAGCGCGGCGGCGAAACACAGCGCCGCCACCGACCGGCCCGACCCCGGCGGCCCGGTGATGAGCCACGCGTGCGTCATCGTCCCCACTGCGGCTCCGGCCACGTCACCGCCGTCACTGTGAGCCGAATCACCGCGGGCGGCGCGCGCGGCGGCCGTCAGCTCCGACTCCACAGCGTCCTGGCCCACAAGACGCGAGAAAACACCTGCCATCGCCGATAACAGTAGTGCTGCGAACCGACACGTCCGTCCCAGACGCCCCGTCCGCGTCCGCCCCGCCCGATACGGTGAACCAATGGCCGCCGAAGCGATCGAGGTGGGGCGAATCAGCGCGTTCGTCCGCTGGGTCGCGCGCACCCCGTGGCCGGTGTTCACGCTGGGCATGCTGCAGGCCGACATCATCGGCGCCCTGCTGGTCCTCGGCTTCCTGCGATTCGGCCTGCCGCCCGAGGACCGCATCCAGTTGCAGGACCTGCCCGCCTACAACCTGGCGATCTTCCTCGGCTACCTGTTCGTGTCGTTCACCGTTGCGTCGTACCTGACGCTGCGCATGCTCATCCCCGTCATGCGCTGGCAGCGCCGCGACATGCTGCTCGGCGACCGCGACCCGGCCGCCACCGAAGTGGCGCGCATGCGGGCGTTGAAGATGCCGTTCTACCGCTCGGTGATCAGCGCCACCAACTGGCTGCTCGGCTCGGTGGTGTTCATCGTCGCCAGCTGGCCGGTGGCCAGCAAGTCGGCGCCGGTGGTGGCCGTGGCCACCGGACTGGGCGCCACCGCCACCGCCATCATCGGCTATCTGCAATCCGAGCGGGTGCTGCGGCCGGTGGCCGTCGCCGCCCTGCGCGGCGGGGTACCGGAGACCTTCCATGCGCCCGGGGTGATCCTGCGGCAGGTGCTGACGTGGGTGCTGTCCACCGGCGTGCCCGTCCTCACGATCGTGCTCGCGCTGGTGGCCAGCAAGTTCGCGATCCTCACCGCGCCCGCCGAACGCCTCACCACGACGATCCTGCTGCTGGCGATCGCGGCGTTGGTGATCGGTCTGTCCAGCACCGTGCTGGTGGCGATGTCGATCGCCGACCCGTTGCGCCAGCTGCGCTGGGCGCTCGGCGAGGTGCAGCGCGGCAACTACAACGCCCACATGCAGATCTACGACGCCAGCGAGCTCGGCCTGCTCCAGGCCGGCTTCAACGACATGGTGCGCGACCTGGCCGAACGGCAGCGGCTGCGCGACCTGTTCGGCCGGTACGTCGGCGAGGACGTCGCGCGCCGGGCCCTGGAGCGGGGCACCGAGCTCGGCGGCCAGGAGCGCGACGTGGCCGTGCTGTTCGTGGACCTGGTCGGTTCGACCCAACTGGCGGCCACGCGTCCGGCCTCCGACGTCGTCAGCCTGCTCAACGACTTCTTCCGGGTCGTCGTCGACACCGTCAACCGCCACGGCGGCTTCGTCAACAAGTTCCAGGGCGATGCGGCGCTGGCCATCTTCGGTGCGCCCATCGAGCATCCCGATGCCTCGGGGGCGGCGCTGGCCGCGTCACGGGAACTGCACGACGAACTCATCGAGGTGCTCGGCGAGACCGATTTCGGCATCGGCGTGTCCGCGGGCAGGGCCATCGCGGGCCACATCGGCGCACAGGCCCGCTTCGAGTACACCGTGATCGGTGACCCCGTCAACGAGGCAGCGCGGCTGACCGAGCTGGCGAAACACGAGAAGGGCCACGTGCTGGCATCGGCGATCGCCGTCAGCGACGCGCTGGACTCTGAAGCCCTGTGCTGGGATGTCGGGGAGATCGTCGAACTGCGCGGACGCACCGCCCCGACGCAGCTCGCGCGACCGGTGAACCTGGTGACCGCCGACGAAGTCGACCTGTCCCGTTAGCCCCGGCTAGACCGCCGGGTGGCCCCGGGGGATCGCACCCCGGGGCTCCCACAGAACGGAGCGTGACAGTCTCCCGTCACTCCGCTCCTCCCATCTAGTCCGTCAGAACTCGGTCGTCCACACCCAATGGGCGAACATGCCTGGTTGACGCGCCACCAGGTCTTTCCACCATCGCTGGGCCTTCTTGAACGACCTGAGCCGTTTGAATCTCCGTCGCGCCCATCGCACCAAGTAGGTATTGATGCGTCGCAGCAGGGGGAGGATCTCGGTCCGGTAGAACCGGCCGTAGTAATTCATCCAGCCACGAACGACCGGGTTGATCCACCGTGCCAGCCCCGCCAAATCGGTCGTGGTGCGTAGATGCAGCCGCCAGGCTCGGACCACCGTGCCCATGCTTTTGACAGCGTCGGCGCTGGCCGCGGGCAGGAACGCCGAGAACATGCTCGCCTGGTCCCGCGTCGGTGCCTTCCTGGCTCGAAATGTGTACCCCAGAAACGTGAACGAGGTGTTCTCGCAATCGAGACGCCTGTTACGATCCTTGCAGTAGACGATCTTCGTTTTGGTCGGATGCAGCTGCAACCCGACCTGCTCCATCCGTGTTCCCAACGCGGCCAGCACCTTTCGGGACTGCCGCTCGGTCACACAATGCACCACAGGGTGAGTAGCCGGGAGGGATCGCACCTCCCGGCTCTCGCAGAACCGGACGTGAACCTCTCGGCTCATCCGGCTCCCATCGCCCAGCCGTCAGGACGTGCGCCGAGACGCCAGTGCGCGAACAGGCGGGGAGACCGTTGAGCGATCTCGGCCAGCCATGCCATGGCGCGGCGTTCGCGGCGCTTTAGCCGTTTGTACTTCCGGGTGGCCCACCGCACCAGGTGCATGTTGAGCCGCCGGAGGAAGTAGAGCAACTCGGAGCGGTAGAAGCGCCCGTAGTAGTTGATCCACCCCTGCACGATGTTGTTGAACATGCGGGCAAGGTCGAGGAGGGACTTGTCGCTGCGCCGGGCCAGATGCCAGGACCGGATCTCGACGCCCATCGCCTTCTTCGCGGCGGTGCTGACCGCAGGCAGAAACGACACGAAGTGGTGTCCGGTCCTGCTTTTGGCCAACCGCGGCCGGAATTCATAGCCCAGGAACACGAACGACGTGACCTCATGAGCGTCACGGCGGTCGGCGTCCTGGCAATAGACGATGCGTGTCTTGTCCGGATGCAACTTCAGCCCGACCTGTTCCATGCGGGCAGCGATCGCATCCCGCACCTGGCGGGCCTGCGCTTCGCTGTCGCAGTGCACCACCGCATCATCGCAGTACCGTTCGAACGCGATGGTCGGGAATTCCCGCCCCATCCACGCGTCGAACGCGTAGTGCATGAACAGGTTTGCCAGCAACGGGCTGATCGCCGACCCCTGCGGGGTGCCGCGATCCCGGGCCACCAGGGTGCCGTCCGGCTGAGCCAGCGGCGCTTGCAGCCACCGCCGCACATACAGCAGGATCCACCGCTGTTCGGGTGAAATGTGATGGGCAACCGCCCTTTCCACGAGGTCCCAGGGCACGGTGTCGAAGAACTTCTGGATGTCGAGATCGATCACCCAGTCCGCGCGCCAGCACCGCTGGCGACAGGTCCCGACCGCGTCCAACGCGGATTTGCCCGGCCGGTAGCCGTAAGAATCCGGGTGAAAGATCGGCTCGACCTTGTCCTCCAGATACATCCGCACCACCGTCTGGGCGACCCGGTCGGCCACAGTGGGCACTCCGAGCACCCGCACCCCTTTGCCTCCCGGCTTGGGGATCTCCACCGCCTTCACCGGCGGCGGGAAATACGTGCCCGAAGACAACCGGTTCCAGATCCTGTATAGGTTCCGGTCCCGATTGGCCTCGAACTGCGCGATCGATTCGTCATCGACCCCCGCCGCTCCCTTGTTCGCCCTGACCCTCTCAAACGCTTCCCTGACAACCCATTTCGAGATGTCGAACGGCTTGTCTAACAACTTCGGTCCGCTCACCCGGCTCCTCCCGACCACGTCGGTTGACCGCCAAGCGCACCCGGGCGACCCGTCCCCTTCGCTCCGCCCGCATTACCGGGCCTCACTGCTACTACGAGACGGTCCGCCCCTGTGCCCCGCACCGGTACTCGACCCCTTGCAGTTTCCGCTGCTTGGGGCACTTCCTTCGACCGGCCGATCCAACACCCGGCCGGCACCGCTGGGGCGACAGGTTCCCACGTTTCGTGCCGATGCCCGATCCGAACTCGCGCCACCTCTGCGCCGGTCACCACCTGGCCAATAAGCAGGCCCCTGCCAGGCTCGTCCCGGGGCAACAACGGGACCCCGGTTTCGATGACGTCTGTACGCTTTCGACGTTTCAACAGTGGTTCACTCTCGTTCGCCTTCTCGGACCACACCTGACGCCATCACGGGCGCCTTTTCCG
>Ga0209347_1003510_pt1 | contig 18084 bp, 15 predicted proteins | sample AutmiccommuBRH23_FD_187382 | JGI IMG/M metagenome (GOLD analysis project Ga0209347, IMG submission 187382) | Deep subsurface microbial communities from Mt. Terri, Switzerland - Autotrophic microbial communities BRH/23 (SPAdes) (version 2) | ecosystem: Environmental > Aquatic > Deep subsurface >...
CCCCTACGGGTCACCATTATGGGCGATTAGCTCAGCTGGGAGAGCACCTGCCTTACAAGCAGGGGGTCGGCGGTTCGATCCCGTCATCGCCCACCAAAAAACTCACCTAATTAAGGTGAGTTTTTAATTTATTCAATTTTGTAAAGGAATCTTCAGTCTTTGGGTATAATACTGAAGATAAGGTTTGTTGGAGGTTTTTTAATGAAATTGACTAAACGGTTGTCGGTAATTGCTTCCTACATACCAGCCGGCAGTATAGTGGCAGACATCGGAACAGATCATGCCTATCTACCGGTCTACTTGGTGTTAGAGGGGATTGCGCCGGAAGCTATCGCCACCGATATACATAATGCGCCGTTTCAAAGCGCTTTAAAAACGGTGGAAGGCCATTGCTTATTGAATAAAATTTCCGTTAGGCTTGGTAATGGTTTAGAAGTCCTTCGACCCGGGGAAGCAGACGTAATTGTCGTTGCAGGTATAGGCGGTAGAAATATGGAAGAAGTTTTTGAAAAAGCCCCTGAGGTTCTAAGACAAACAAAGCGACTAGTGCTGCAACCTATGACCGCGGTTGATATAGTAAGGCAGTGGTTATGGGACCATAATTGGCAGATTGTGGACGAAGATTTGCTGAAAGAAGACGAAAAATTTTACCAGGTGCTGGTGGCAGAACCTGGTAAAGACTTATATAAAGGTGATCCCGAATTTGGTATCAATTTAATTAAAAAAGGCCACCCATTAATGGGCGAACTATTACAAAAACGAGAGATACAATATGTTCAAGCTTTAAAGGGAATAAAGAAACAGGCCAAAACAGAAAATAAGGAAAAAGAACAACAAGTTGAAGCAAAACTTATGATGATACAGAGGGTGAAAGAACAATGGCTAAATGCTCAGAAATCTATAAAATAATTGAGGAAACAGCACCCGTCAACCGTGCTGAAAAGTGGGATAATATCGGATTGCAGATAGGAGACCCTGAGGCACAGGTGAAGCGCATATTGGTAAGTCTTGATATTACCAATGAAGTAGTTGACGAAGCCGTTGACGGAAATATAGATTTGATAGTGGCACATCACCCCTTTATCTTTAAACCAATAAAACAAATTCATTATGATAGCCCCATCGGGGGCATGATTAGGAAACTTTTAAAGAATGATGTAATGATTTATGCCGCCCATACCAATTTGGATAAAGCCGACATGGGCATCAATCATTACCTGGCAGGCCTTTTCGGTCTAAAAGATGTTAGAATCCTGTCCCTTGAAGGTAATGAACAATTGTATAAACTGACTGTTTTTGTTCCCAAGGAATATATTGAAGAGGTACGCAATGCTATCGGTAATGCCGGTGCCGGTTGGATAGGCAACTACTCACATTGCACCTTTAATACCCCTGGGGAAGGCACTTTCAAGCCATTAGAGGGAACACAACCCTTTATTGGGGAAGTGGGACAGTTAGAAAAAGCAGCGGAATACCGGTTAGAGACTATTGTGCCGTCCAGTAAACTCAAGACTGTCTTAAGAGCCATGATGGAGAATCATCCTTATGAAGAAGTTGCTTATGATATTTATCCCTTGGCTAACAAAGGGGCAGGATATGGTTTAGGGCGTGTAGGGATTTTGCCGGAGACTATAAATTTAGGAACCTTTGCCGCTAAAGTAAAGAGTGTTCTAGGCACTGATCAAGTGGGTGTAGTTGGCGATATTCAACAGCCTATCTCCAAGGTGGCAGTTTGCGGTGGTGCAGGTGCATCATTAGTAGATAATGCCCTGGAACATAATGCCGATGTTTTGGTTACCGGAGATATAAAATTTCATGAAGCTCAGGATGCATTGGCAAAGAAGTTAGCTGTTATTGATGCAGGTCATTATGCTACCGAGCGAGTGATAGTTCCTGTAATAGCACGTTTGCTTCAAGAGAAAATGGCTAATATTGATCCTAAGGTGGAAGTAATTCTATCCACAGAAAATACTAATCCCTGGCAGTTTATTTAGGTAGGAAAAACTATTGTTTTCCTATCTTTTTTCTTTTTTAGCATTTTCTAAAAATTTTTCAAATGGAGGGTCATAATAATGAAAGATCTGGAAAAACTGTGGCACGCGCAGAACTTATTAACGGAATATACTAGGTTGCAAGAAAAGGAAAAGAGAGAAAGTAACTTTAACAGTCTGAAGGAAGAAAAAAATGCTTTAGAAACAAGGATGAAAGATTACAAAGAAAAGAAGCAGCATCATAAGACGCTGGATAAAGAACTAAAAGCTAAGGAAATGGATTATAAACAAATAAGTGACAAGTTGGCCGATCACAAGAAACAATTATACGATGGTGAAAATAACAATCCGAAAGAACTGCAGAATATTGAACAACAAATCGACTCCACAAAACAGGAACTTGATAATAACGAGGAACGGGTATTGGAATTAACCGAGGAACAAGAGATGCTGACGGACAATTTAACTGAAGAGAAGAAAGAACTGCAAGAAGGAAGAGTTTCTTATGAAAAACAAGTCAAACAATACCAGCAAAGAAAAGCAAAGACAAATAAAAAACTTGCTGAGTTGAAGAAAGAGTACCGACGATTAATTAGTGAAGTTGATCCTGAACTAGTAAAAAGATATGAAAGAAAGAAGCAATCATTGGGCAACACGGCTGTAGCCATTGTTCAAGAACAAACCTGCAGCGGCTGCCGAGTTGATATTTCGCCAGTAGTACTAAAGGAAATAAGCCATCAAGATTTGGCTTACTGCGAAAATTGTGGTCGTTTATTATTCTTTAAGGACTAATAGAGTAATTAGTTGGACAGTTGAAAGTTGGAAAGGTTTAAGATCCTAACCAACATCGGGGACATTCCTGTCCCAAAAGAATAACCTAGTCTTTAGCAGGTGTGTCCCCATTCCTAAGCAAAGCGGCAGTCCTAGCGGCGGCTAGCAGTTATCGGATAAAATCTTGCGGGTGGGAAACATTACTATTGAAACAGTTTCTTAAACTTGTTATACTATAAATCCACGCTAAGCGCGAAATAATTAATAAATATTGCATAATCAGTACTTTATCTCTGAATTTTGCATTCATATTAGGCAATTGAGTAAATCAAATGATCGCGGGTGCATGCCGTGAGGCCGCACCTGAGGAAAGTCCGAGCTCCGTAGGGCAGGGTGCTGGATAACGTCCAGTGGAGGCAACTCTAAGGAAAGTGTCACAGAAAACAAACCGCCTGCAGCATCTGCTGCAGGTAAGGATGAAACGGTGAGGTAAGAGCTCACCAGCAGCTAGGTGACTAGCTGGCTTGGTAAACCCCACCTGGAGCAAGACCTAATAGGGGAGCGCTAACGTAGCCCGCGTGGCTCCCGGGTAGGTCGCACGAGGTGTTAGGCAACTAACATCCCAGATAGATGATCATTCTAGACAGAACTCGGCTTATGGTTTGCTTAGTTGCCATTCCTACCAAATACACCACCAAATTATGGTGTATTTTTTTATGCATCTAAGTCGCCTTTGAAAAGCGTTATAGAGGACTTAGACCGAGTTATATACAGGTTGGAGTTATACCTTGGTTAACAACTATTTATGTCGCTTGTCTGTTAATAAGTTTATCAAAGTAAATGTAACTTATACAAAGATAGAATGTGGTAATACTTCCAATAAAAAATAGAGGACTATAATGGTAAAATATTGAAACACCGTATATACATTCTTTATAAGGTCTTTCTTAAGTTGAAAACCGAAACGAACTTAGACTAAACTTTCCGTTTACACAAAACTATTTACACTTCCGGAAATTTTCTGTTTGCCTGATCCTCTTTGCGTTGGGAGCCAAAGCCTTCCGGACGCAATAAGTATTTCTGCCTTTGTCATTGTGCCAAAGGGTTTCACCCATATCAGGGGCTTCTGAGGCCAAATGCCCTTTGGCTCCCTATCCGGAACGGTAGCTCTCTGTCAAACCGGTATTAAGGTTATGAATTACCAAACGAATTTTCATTTTTATTGTTGTCTAAATAAGCAAGAGCATCTGTTATAGCTCCGGTCATGTTGTTGAGCATGTCGCGTAGTTCTTCTTTGGAATCCGGGTCTAAATCTTTTAGTTCGGGATCTAAACATGCAAAAAATGCTTTATATTTTCTAACAAAGTCGTCTTTGATCTTCTTACGCCTTTTTTCATTTTGAAGTATGCCGGCTTTATTCTTTAAAAAAGCAATTTGTTTTTCTAGATCTAATTTTTTAAGTTCCTTGTTTTTCAGTTCTTTTTTAAGCTGCCTAATTTGCGTTTGAGTCAGATCACATTCTTCTTGGAGAGATTTTATAGTGGCTCGAAGTTCCTCAGGGAAATCATTTATTGCATCTTTCTTCTTCTTTGTTTTTTCTCTTTTTTCAGAAGTGACACTAACTTGGTTAACATCTTCTGAAGCTTTGCATCTAACAATTAAGTAATTATTCAACTTTAGACACTGATGTTTTTTGGGGTTGTTTTCTTTCCAAGCATCATTAATGGAAGAAAGGAAGTTGTTATTTTCTTTACTGATAACAGGTTTGTACAAATTTTCTGGCATTAGATCCACCTCCAGTCCATTTGTACATCCCTATTAATCTATAGCTTTGTCCTATTACTAAAGCTGATTTATATACAAGCTATATTTTAAAAAAGCATATAAAACCTTACCAGCCATATGGCCACAATTGCCATAGCAAGTATACTGGATAAAGCCTCCTCATATCTTACCCCTTCATCATAATACCATAACCTATAAAGTGGGCGTCTGTTGTTTATTGTATTATGGGGCCACAAAAACCTAATTCCATTATCAGTAACGGAGTCTGCTAAAAGATGAATGCATAACCACATATGAACCCAATTAATGGTGCTGCCATAGGGAGAGATGATAATAGTACTTCATATTTACAGTATAAAATTACCAAGGGTAAGCTAAATAAAAGAGTTAGCAGAATTAGACATAATAGGCTATGGGAGAATTCCAACTTACAGTTATACGCTTACCTAGTAAAAATTACAGAAAATTCAGGATTGACAAATTTTCTGTAATCCGATACAATACCCCTAAACCGACTGGTAAGTCGAGATTGTAATCTCAACCATACCGAGGGAGAGTGATTAAGATGTCTGTATCTATTAAGTACAAGATTAAGACATGTGATGGCAGCATTTGGGCAAATCGAGATAGGGAGGTGGGCTCATGGTAAAGCTGACTGTTTTGGCACGCGGTCCCAAAGAGTGGACCAGGGAGCAGTTTATAGAATGGTGGCGGGGCCCGCATGCTCGGTCCGCGAAGAAAATTCCCGGGTTGCTGGGCTATACACACGGTAAGATTTTGCTGGATTATGACCAACCCGATGCGGAGGTGTTAGCCTGGGATGGGCTGGCAGAACTTTACTTTAAGGATCGGGAAGCTCTGGACAAAGCGCTTTCTTCAAAAGAGTGGGTGAACGCGGTCCAGGAAGTTGCAGGAATGGGTGGGAAACGAATAGCGTTAATTAATGACGAGGTAGATCTCCTCGCTCCTGAACCGAATACACCCACTTTACCGCCGGTATCTGCTCCTCGGCAGACTATTGCTTCAGTACTGGAGTCGTTCAACCTGCAGGGTCGAACTGCGTTGATTATCGGCGGACATGGCGGATTGGGAGAAGTAATAGCTGACACTCTTGCGGGACTTGGTTGTAATATAGCACTAGCGGCACGCCGAAAAGAGAGGTGTATCGCCCTGGCGACAAACCTTCAAGAGAGATATGGGGTTGAAGTCATTGGGTTGAGCTGCGACGTGACTAAAGAGGAACAGATGGAGCAGGTTGTTGCCGATACGATTCAGCGGTTTAAGTCCCTGGATATCCTTATTAATAATGCAGGCGCCTTTTGGGCTGGGCCGCCCGAAGAGATTGACCTGCGCGGGTGGTCAAAGGTGGTTGACGTAAACCTGACCGGCACCTTTCTTTCTTGCCGTACGGCGGCTCGACACATGATTAATGCCGGAGGAGGATCGATTATAAATATTGCTTCTACGGGCGGGCTGATGTCCTTTCCTCCGGAGCATGGCGAGGTTATCCCGTATACAACTACAAAAGGGGCAGTAATTAAGCTGACCCAGGATCTTTCTGTGAGTTGGGCTAAGCATGGTATTAGAGTAAATGCCTTGGCTCCGGGATCGATGGATGCGGGCTTGACCGACAGCATTAATGAGGCTGTGTTGGCTGAGATGCGCAAGCGAATACCTATGGGTCGCGGGGGCAGACCGGAAGAACTGGCGGGGGCAGTTGCGTTTCTGGCATCGGATGCGTCTAGTTATGTAACTGGTCAGACGATCGTAGTCGATGGGGGACAGACTATCGGATAGGGGTTGCCTCTCCTGACATGGTCTAGAGGACATTTATGGTCAATAATAGTCGGTATTCTTTTTGTTAAAATTTTTACGTAGTGTTCAAAAACAGGGAGCAATGATAACTGCCAGAAGTTTAAGCCGGTGAAAGGCTGTTAGAAGCAGAGGGAGCTTATCATTTTGTTCCCTTTACTGTACTATGCTTAGAAGTATAGTAATTGGAGGTGAATAAGGGAGTGCATTTGGGTAGCAGTAAACAGATGCGTGCCGTGCGATTCCATGAATACGGCGAACGGGAGGTTCTTAGCCTTGATCAGGTTCCCATTCCAGAACCCGGTCCTGACGAGGTACTACTTCGAGTACGAGCATGTGGGGTTAACCGGGCTGATCTTCTTTCCAGAATTGGGAGAATCAAGGGCAGGGGTGGTCTCCCCCACACTTCCGGAACCGAGGTAGCCGGTGACATTGTGAGCGTAGGCGGCAACGTCAAAGACCGCCTGCCGGGCCAACGGGTGATGGTTCACCCCACGCAGTACTGTGGAGAATGCGACATGTGTCGTTCTGGGGAGGATAACCTTTGTACTAACGGACAGATTTTCGGATTTGATACTGAAGGTGGTTACGCCGAGTATACTGTAACCCCTGCACGGTATTTGGTGGATTTACCAGACTCTCTTTCCTTCGTAGATGCAGCAGGGTTGGCTGCTACTGCTTCAACATCATGGCATATGCTGGGGCGACGGGCAGGACTCAAAGCCGGAGAAACGGTTTTAATTGTAGCCGGCGGCAGCGGCATCGGTGTTTATGCAATACAGATAGCCCGTCATCTGGGTGCTAAGGTTATTACCACTGCCGGCAGCCCCGAGAAGAGGGAGAAGGCCGCTAAGCTAGGTGCAGATAAGATGGTGGATCATAGTGTGCCTGGCTGGCATCAGCAGGTTCGCATTGCCACAGGCGGGCGGGGAGTGGATGTCGTTTTTGAGCACGTTGGTGCGGCTACTTGGGATGAGAGTCTTCGTTCAATAACCAAGATGGGACGGTTGGTCACATGCGGTGCCTTTACCGGGTCACGGGTTGAACTGGACCTCTGGCCGTTGTTTGCAAAGCAGTTGAAGCTGATTGGTTCCTTTTCTTACAGCCAAGATGACTTGGAGTATGTGCTGCAGCTGGCGGGTAAGGGTATTCTACGACCTGTTATACATGCGCGCCTGCCGCTATCGCAGGCGGGTGAAGCTCACCGCATGCTGGAGGAGCGTGAAGTATTTGGAACCATCGTGCTGATTCCAGATGAGAAAGGAGATAATTACACATGCAGCTAAATTATGAACTTAAAGGACCGGAGGGAGCGCCTCCATTACTGCTGCTGCACGAATTGGGCGGCAGCTGTGCATCGTGGCAGTGGCTTGACCTTGAAATAAAGGATAACTTCCGGAGGATTATAGTGGATTTGCCGGGCGCAGGTAAGAGCCAACTGCTGGGCCCTGAGATGAGCCTGGATCAGGTAGCAGATAGTTTAGCCGGGCTGCTGGATAAACTGGGCATCGAGCAGGTAAAACTCGCGGGTGTGGCGTACGGTGCCATTGTAGCTTCCTACCTAGCGGGAAATTACCCTGAACGTATTTCCGCTGTTATGCTTATTTCCATTGGTCCGTCCATTTCAGACACGGTGGCGGACTATGTGCGAAAACGGGCGGACCAGGTGGAGTCAAAAGGTATGGGTTTGGTAGTGGACTATAGCCTGAAGAGCTCGTTTCCCGATGGCTTTTCTGAACAGCATCCCGACATATTCCGGACTTACCGGGAAATTTTCATGGCAAACGATCACCGCCATTATGCCGTTATTTCCAGAGCTATTGCTGCTGCTGGAACAACTCTGACTGACCGCATCCGGAGCATTCGCAGTACTGCCGCCGTAGTCGGGGGGCAGCAGGACCCGACGTTCACACCGGAAGTGGTAGGTGAGGTTGGCCGGTTATTGAGTCCGCCGGTGACTCCGGAGGTTATTTCTAGCGCAGGGCACTTTCCGCAGATTCAGTCCCCGCGTCAGTTAGCTAAACTGATGCTGCGTTTTTTCCTCGAACAGTAGTCCATGTTATAACAAATAAACTGTTAGTAAGACATAGCCATGGCAAACTTTATTCGGAGGAAGAGTTATATTGTGGATTTTCTACACCAATTTGAGGGTAGACCTCAGTATGCGTTCCTTATATTATAATTTATCGGAGGTTTAGTTCAATGACTGTACTGATAACTGGTGGGCTAGGTTTTGTTGGCAGCTATGTAGTACGTGAATTGTTAGCTCGAGATGAGCAGGTTGTAACCCTCGATTGGATGGTGGACGGGAACACCGCTCAAGAGGTGCTTGGACCGGAAGACTTCAATAAAGTAACTGTGGTTTCTGGTGACGTGACAGACCCTTATGGGATGAATCAGGTGATAAAGAAATATAAAGTTGACCAAATTGTGCACCTAGCTTCTGTCCTGACTAGTTTCGCTGTGGCTAACCCTGCTTTAGCCTTTCGTGTGAACTGTCAGGGACTTATTAATGTTCTCGAAGCCGCACATTTGTTCTCTGTTAAGCGGGTGGTATGGGCCAGTTCCAATTCGGTATTCGGTTCACCGGATCATCATTCCGGAATAATTGCTAATGATGCTCCACACTACCCTAAAAATATATATGAGGCGTCAAAGTCCTTTGGTGAGCATATCGCTGAACAGTACCACCAAACGTACGGGGTGGATGCAATAGGCCTAAGGTTTAACTTGATTTATGGTAATGGTGTTAAGAGGGGTGGCGGTGGAGGACGATTTAACGCTGCTCTTTTCGAAAAGCCGTTGAGGAAAGAACCGGCTGAGGTAGAGTTTGGGGACGATACTTGCTGTTGGCAGCATGTAGAAGACGCAGCCGGAACGGTGCTTGCAGCTCTTGCTGCGCCGCTTACAAAAACGCGAACATTTAATACCTGTGGTTCCGTATGCTCAGTTCGTAAGGTGGCCGATCTGGTGCGCGAACTAGTGCCTGATGCTGAATATACTTTTCTTCCCGGCAGCATGAACGTTCCTAGCAGTTTTGACGACAGTCTAGCGGTTAAGGAATTGGGCTATCGACAAAGGTTCCCAATTGAGGAGGGTGTTCGTAAGACACTGCGAGGGTTTGGAGTAAATTGCTGAGATAAGCAATGGTTTGTATGTTGAACTAGAGTGGAGCCGGTCTCTTAGGAGGTATGTGAATGAATTCCAAAGTACTTGCAGGTAAGGTGGCCATTGTGACTGGAGCCGGTCAGGGCCTCGGTCGGGCTTATGCCTTAATGTTGGCAAGGCTGGGTGCAAAAGTTATTGTAAACGATATGGCTGGAGGAGAACCTATGCGAGCCGCAGAATTTGTGGCGGAGGAAATCCGGCATAAGGGAGGAGTGGCAGCCGCTAATTTTGCCAACGTAGCAGAAATGAAAGGCAGCCAAGCTCTTATAAAGCAGGCAGTGGATGAGTTTGGGCGGTTGGATATCCTGGTAAACAATGCCGGTATTGTGCGGGATCGCATGATGTTCAAAATGGAGGAAGCCGAATGGGATGATGTAATAGCTGTGCATCTCAAAGGACACTTCGCACCTACTCGCTATGCGGCAGAGTACTGGAGGGGTTTAGCGAAAAGAAGCAGTGCACCAATAGATGGTACGATTATCTTTACTACGTCGGAGACAGGTTTCTACGGTACAATAAGCCAGGCGAATTATTCTGCTGCAAAAGCAGGCATTACGGCCATGATGCTGGTGGCAACGCGTGAGCTGGAAAAATACGGAGTACGTTGCTTTGCAATTGCCCCTAGAGCACGTACTCGGATGACTGAGGGCACCTTTGTGAGTTCAAAGCCAGCGGAGGGGTTTGATGCTTGGGACGTAAAGAACGTTGCGCCGGTGGTTGGCTTTCTTTGCACCGATGCGGCCAGGGAATACAATGGTCAGGTGTTTGTGGCAGGCGGCGGTACGCTTCAACTCATGGCAGGATGGCATACAGCGGCCGCCGTGAAGATGGAGAGAGAGTGGAGTGTTGACGAGATCGGCCAAATCATTCCAGACCTTTTTCGGGGACGTCCTAGAAAGCTAGAGTGCATCCCGATACCAGGGCCTATTTCAGGTGAGTAAGGTGATCTACAGTATGTCACTAAGTCCTGTTTATTGATAAACAATAAGCACTTTAGGTAGTCCTTAGTTTATGAAAGATAGAAAATACCTTTTGTGTATATGTGAGAAATATCAGAAATATCAGTAAATCACTTGATTATGGTTTGACACTGTTATAGGCTTACGTTATAATTATGGTGTATATTTACTAGTCGGTAGAAAAATGGTAAAGTTACCAAAGAAATTTTCTACAGGACAAGAAAGGGAATATAAAATTATGGCAAATAAGAGCAATGCTGATGAACGGCGCAAACACATCGTTCGAAAAGCTGCAGCCCTCTTTGATAAAATGGGCTACTTTAATACTTCCATGGACGATATAGCCGAAGCTGTTGGTTTAAGAAAACCGACTCTTTACTACTATATATCGAGTAAAGAAGAAATCTTATATCTTATTCATGAAGAATTCATTAACCACCTCATTAGTAATCACCAGTCGCGGTTGGAGACCCGAATGAACCGCAGTCAATTGTTACAAGAAGTAATGATAGATATTCTTGACCAAATTGCACAGTTTCCCGGCTATGTTCGTGCCTTCTTTGACCATTACCGCGAATTGAGTGGAGATATGAAAGAACAGATTAAAAATAAGCGGGATACCTATTTCCGAATGATTGTGGACGTTATTCGCGAGGGAAAAGAACAGGGTGAATTTGAGACCGACGACCCCTCACTTACCACCCTTGCATTCTTTGGAATGTGCAACTGGGCTTATCAATGGTACGAAGCCGATGGTAAGCGGAAACCGCGTGAAATCGCTTTTCACTTTTGGGATATTTTCATGCGTGGTATCAGCACGGTTGAAAATAGGTAACGACAGTTATCAAATTTCACAAGACCTCATCACTATAACCTTTTGCTCAAGCGCTTAAGGTACTGGTGGTGAGGTCTTGTTATTTTAATGTCTAGAGGGACTAAAGAAAAAGTACGGGTGAGAAAGTGTAATTGGGAAAGAAATTCTATATGAATATAACTTTAAAGATTGAAAATTTAAACTATTGACAAATATCGGACGATGCCATACAATACATCTAAACCGACCGGTCAGTTATATTCCCTTGCAGAACCTAAAGTTTAGGAGTTAACAAGTATGAATAAAGAAAATAATGTTCTCCATAAAGGAAAAGGCTTGAATACCGTATCTTATCTTACTTACGCTATGCTGGCAAGTACTGTTATGATGTGGGGCGGCAGCAGTGTTGTGGGTAAGTTTCTCAGTAGGGATTTGCCCCCCTTTACTGTGGGAGGTATCCGTATAGCATTAGCCACGGTGGTTTTGTTTCTATTTCTGATGTGGCAAAAAAGACTAACTTTTCCGCATCGCCGTGACTGGCCCTTGCTGTTGGCACTGGGAGTGCTGGGTATTTTTGGCTGCAATGCTATCTTTCATAAGGCTTTAGAATACACCGCTGCTACGAACGTTGCGTTGATTGCGGCTGGGAGTCCGATATTTATTACTCTATTTTCCGCTGTTTTGCTCAGAGAAAGGATATTACGAGTGCAAATTGTAGGAATCATTTTATCTTTTTTGGGTGTAGTTGTTGTAATAACCCGAGGTGCTTGGAGCGTTTTGATTAACCTGGATTTTAATGTTGGGGATTTAATCATGCTCGGCAATCCTATTTTTTGGGCGCTCACTACTGTTCTTACTAAAAAGGTTGTAGAGCGTTATTCGCCCCTAGCTGTAGCAGCTTATGCAAGTCTGGTAGCGGCAATCTTATTTATACCTTTTAGTATTTATGAGTTAACTACTTTAGAGTCAGGAATACATGTGTCGGTTGTTAGTTTTGCTGCACTCGCTTATTTGGGCTTTTTGGCGTCAAGCGTTGGGTTAATCTGGTGGAACCAGGGAATTGAAAAGGTAGGCGCCAGCCGTGCCGGCATCTTCATGAATGGTGCTCCGGTTAGTTCTATGCTGCTTTCAGCTTTATTCCTCGGGGAAAAAATAGTATTGTCCCAAATAATTGGTGCTGCAATGGTTTTAACTGGAGTGTATCTCAATTCCGTGCGGGGGCAATGTCAAGAGTAGCATTGAAAAACTATGCAAAAAGCCTGACCATGTCTATCTGAACTGGTTAGTCGAATATTTGGAAAATAGTTCTAGGAAATGTGGAATATTTTGAGACAATCGATGAGATTTTGGAGGGATTTTTATGCTCGTTTCAGAGGGTGTGTATGCTCTATCGGTAGAGACCCCAGGTCCATTAAGAACGATTAACAGCTACTTACTAAAAGATGGGAATGATTCTTACTTGGTGGATACTAATTGGCCTGCTCATATGAGTATAGACCATCTAGGGTCCGCTCCCCTAAAAGATTCTTGGAGCCGGTTGCTTGAGTTATTCGACGAGGCAGGTGCCGACCCGAGGCAGTTGCAGGGGATTATTATTACCCACGCTCATGATGACCACCTGGGATACCTTCCGGCGCTGCAAGAATTTACCGGCGCACCAGCGATGCTGCATTCTAAAGAAATAGAGGCACATGGCATCCGGGTGAAGAGAGATGAAATCTGGCGGTGGGACATGATTACATGGTTTAGACAACACGGAGTACCTGAAGATAGTGCGGTTAAATTGGTAGATTATTCGCCTACCTTCCAGGCAATTCCATTGGGTACGGTGCACTCGCTTAGCGACGGCGAAATAATAAAAGTTGGCTCAATGCGCTGGGAAGTCGTATGGACTCCAGGGCATTCGCCGGGCCATATCTGCCTGCTGGAACGGCGCAGCGGGATCTTCTTGACAGGAGATCATGTTCTCCCTCATGATACACCTAATATCCATGCTCATCCCCGTCTTCCATTAAATCCCCTGGGCAGCTATATTGATTCCCTTAAACGTGTAGAATGTTTACCGGTACGTAAAGCTCTACCAGGACATGGCGTGGTAATGAACGACTTTCAAGAGGTTGTTTCCAACCTAATTTCGCACCACGACGTTCGGTTTGCAGATGTTGTTGAAGCGCTGCGGTCTGGACCACAAAATGCATATGATGTGGCTTGTGCTCTTCCTTGGGTAGGTCGACGCATGCGTTTTATGCAGTTAAGCTATCGGGACCGTTGGATGGCGCTTTGTGAGACCATAGCTCACTTGCAGGCCCTGGAAGGTCGTGGTCTGGTTAAAATTATTTCTTGTAATGGTAGTATTACATGGAATCTAATTGCGGCCTAAATTAAATCGAAGTATCATTTAAGACTGCTCCAAATACCCAGTACTTAAATTTTAAGGATTGACAAATTTTCAGCTATTCAATAAAATATACGTATAACCGACTGGTCGGTAGAGAAAATTCCTGGTGGGGGGCGAATACGATGTCAGGATTTATTGAGTACGATTTGAAGGATAAGGTTGCGTTGGTTACTGGTGCCGGTGGTGGAATCGGAAGGGCGTTATGCCTTGAATTTGCGCATGCCGGAGCCCAAGTAGCCTGTGTGGACATCAACCGAGAGCTTGGTATTAAAACGGTTGCCCTAGTTAAGGAGGCTGGTGGGCGGGCTATCCTTTTGACGGCGGATGTTACTGATTCGGATAGTATTCAGAAGTGCGTCGAGGATACACTGGCGGTTTATGGACGGATCGATGTTTTTGTTAACAATGCGGGCTATGAGGGTATAGTTCGGCCGATTACTGAGTACCCTGAGGAAGTGTTCGACCGGGTTATGTCCATCAATATAAAGGGTGTCTTTCTGGGCCTTAAATACGTTCTTCCCGTTATGATCAAGCAGCAGTCCGGTGTTGTTATTAACATTGGGTCGACGGGGAGCTTCATTGGCGCTAACGGAATGTCTGCTTACAGTGCTAGCAAACACGCTGTATTGGGATTAACACGTACAGCCGCCCTAGAGGTTGCCCGGCAGGGCATTCGTGTAAATGCTGTTTGTCCGGGTGGTACTAACACCAGGATGATCCAGTCGATTATGGGGCTGAATCCGGAAGGCGAGGGACACTCACTTGACCTCATCCCAGACGGTCGCCGTGCTGAGCCGGAAGAAGTTGCCCGGGTTGTAGTATTTCTTTCCTCTGGTTTGGCCACGCATATTACCGGTCAAACGCTGGTAATGGACGGCGGTCGTCTTGCCGGCTGATTAGTTAAAGCCCTCCTCTTTGTATCAACTTGTGTGGGTCAATATTTAGTCTAAATACATTCATAATAACCGCAAAAGGTGAAAGGAGAAAGAAATGGTTAATGCAGAAGGTTTGGTTCCAGTTAAGGAAGGTTTGTTTACGTGGACTGTTAATTCAGATTCCCCTAAACTTATAGGGAGTCGGTGTAGTGAATGTCAAGAAGTAGTCTTTCCAGCAAATAATTTCTGTCAAAATTGTGCTAATAATACCATGAAGGAAATCCTATTAAGCCGGCGCGGAAAACTTGTTAGTTTTACTATCCAGCGGTTTCAACCTCCCCCGCCTTACAAATTTTCCGGAGAATTCAAGCCTTATGGCGTAGGGATGATTGAGTTACCGGAGGGGGTTATAGTAACTTCAATTTTAACAGAAAGCAACCCGGATAAATTGAAAATAGGAATGGATATGGAACTCTTGCTTGATAAGTTTTATGAAAATGAAGAGGGGAAGCAAGTAGTTTCCTATAAATTCAGACCTGTTCAAAAGGATGTTGGCTAAAACTCTACGTATGAATTTCAAGGAGGAAAAGCAATGAGAGAAGTGTACATTTTAGGCCTGGGAATGCATAAATTCGGCAGATTTCCTGATAAAACTATAGAACAATTAGGGATGGAAGCTATAAATGATTCATTGACAGATGCGGGTATAAAGTTCAAGGACATACAGGCCGCTTTTTGTGGAACTGTTTTTGGCGGATGGGGTTTAGGACACCGGATTAGCAGCAAGTTTGGTTTGCAGGGAATCCCGATAGTAAATGTCGAGGCTGCTTGTGCCAGCGGAGGTTCGGCATTTAACTTATCTCATCTATCTGTAGCGAGCGGCCAATGTGATGTAGCTTTAGCATTTGGTGTAGAAAAAATGCCTCGGGGATTCATTGCTGGTCAACCTGAGGATTGGTATACCTACACCGGTTTATCGGTCAACCCTGTTTATTTTGCAATGAAAATAAAAAGACATATGGAGAAATACGGTGGGACCGAAGACCATTTAATTGAAGTGTCTGTTAAAAATCACCGAAATGGAGTACTAAATCCATATGCGATGTATCAAAAAGAAACTCCATATGAAGTAGTTAAAGAGTCCCATATGGTAAATGATCCATTAAGGCTGCTGATGTTATGTGCACCTAACGAGGGTGCAGCTGCCGTTATTCTTTGTAGTAAAGAAGTAATTAAGAAGTTTAATGTGACTAAGCCTGTTCAAGTTGCTGCATCGGTATTAAAAACAGCAGTATACGGTACTCCGGAAGTTCCTCATTTTTCAATAAGTGCTAACGTAGACAATCCGCCTCCGGCAAAATTAGCGTCAAGAGAGGCATATGAAATAGCAGGTGTAGGGCCGGAGGATTTAGATTTAATAGAACTACAGGATACCGATTCCGGCTCAGAGATTATAGCTTATGAGGAGTTGGGGCTGTGTAATCGGGGAGAAGGTTACAGTTTATTGGATAAAAAGATGACAGAACCTACAGGAAAGATGCCGGTTAATGTCAGTGGAGGCTTGTTATGTAAGGGAGAGCCTTTGGGAGCTTCAGCCTTAGGACAGATTGTAGAACTTGGCTGGCAGCTTCGAGGGGAAACAGGGCACAGACAGGTTGAGAATGCTAAGGTTGGTTTAGCTCATGTATACGGAGCGCATGGAAACTGTTCTGTTACTATCTTAAAAAGTTAATATTTATTTTTAGTAATGAGAAACAATGAAAGCATTTTTTGGGAAAAAGAGCCTAATCTTCGTTTAATTAAGAACATTCTGCCATAAAAGCAAAAGGCAGGTTAATATGGGTTTGGATTGGTAAAAAAATCACAGTTCTGAGGTATTTTCATAATAATTGGAAATCAATCAAAGAAGGCTATTACTTGGTCTATTCCGAAAGTTAAATATAAGACACGGAACTACATTTGATAGAGGGAGAGACTATCGCAGGATAGGTTAGATAAGTAAAAATTGAAGATTGACAATTGTATGACTATTTGATAGAATAACCCTAAACTGACTGGTCGGTAGGGAATTGGGACTATACTTACGTCAAGCGGTTCCCATGACGGGTGGGAGCAGGCTGGAGGAACTCTTGGAGGCTCCAGTGTTTCTGGTATCGGATGCGCCCAGCTTTGTAACCGATCACATACTTATGAGTCGAGGGAAGTTAGTCAATCGTTTAAGGGGGAATTATTGATGGAGAAACACGTGATGGAAGAAATCACATGGGGGACAGAGGGACTCTGGATACAGTTTGAAAAGTGGGCACAATTGGACGGAAAGGCAGTGGCAGTCTATGACGGCGACTACCCCATACAGCGTCGTGAACTTTCTAAACGGGCAAGTGCCGTAGCAGAGCAGCTTGCCGACGGCGGCGTTGGTTCTGGTAAACGTGTACTCCTTGACGCCTATGCAACTGTAGATACCGTAGTGGTAGGGTTGGCTGTTTCCAAATTGGGAGCGGTTATCTGTCCGCTTAGTCCGAAATTAGGTGACAATGAGCGTCAGACAGTAATTAATTACTTGGCGCCTGCTGTAGTGATTAGGCGTACTGCAGGAGAAGGTGCGGTCAGACTGGCGGCAACTGAAGCGCCCCTGAATGTCCAATGGCGGCGGGAATCGGCAAAGGAAAAGTCGGGTGACGATGCTAAATGTCCTGTACTAATAGGTTTCACCTCTGGTACCACGGGTGTACCAAAGGCGGTTCCGCATGCTGCCAGTTCTCTAAATTATACTGCTCAAGTAACTTCGTATATTGCGGGTTTGCACCCAGGGGAGCCAATTATTGGCATTTCTCCTCTTAGTTCAGCGCCGGGATGGGCCTTTTATGTGCATATGTCGCTTACTATGGGCTCGCCTCTGGTATTGATTGGGGACTGGGATCCGTACCGAGTGCTGGAACTGATGGAAAAACACCAGGTGGCCTGGGGCATGTGTGTGCCTACGCACCTACATATGATGATAGAATTAGCCAGAAACGACGAGTGGAAGGGACATATTACTTCCATGCGGGCGCTGGCCGTTGGGGGCTCCCCCATTTCCGAGGATATGATTATAAATGCGCAAAAATATTTGGGCATTCAGGTACTCCGCATGTACGGAATGTCGGAATGCCTGGGACATGCGTCCGCAAGATTGACCGATCCCCGCGAACTGCGGCGCAGTTATGATGGTGTCCCGTATCCGGGAACTCACCTGGAGGCATACGACAGTGACGGGCAGATGCTGCCCCGGGGACAAGTGGGCGAGGCGGGAGTTCGCGGACCTTCGCTGTTTTTGGGCTATTTATCAGGATTAGGCGGTGATCAGAATAGCTTTACACCTGATGGCTCCTACCTTACAGGTGATCTGATTGTGCGAAATAAACAGGGGTATTTAAAGGTTGTCGGCCGGGTTAAGGATCAAATTATCCGGGGTGGCCTGAATATTGATGCAGCTGAAGTAGAGGTCGCGTTGGCTAGTCATCCGGCAGTG
>Ga0209347_1003511_pt1 | contig 18082 bp, 13 predicted proteins | sample AutmiccommuBRH23_FD_187382 | JGI IMG/M metagenome (GOLD analysis project Ga0209347, IMG submission 187382) | Deep subsurface microbial communities from Mt. Terri, Switzerland - Autotrophic microbial communities BRH/23 (SPAdes) (version 2) | ecosystem: Environmental > Aquatic > Deep subsurface >...
CCCCGCCGATGGCCACGCTCCCGAGCTGTGAAACGTAGACCGGCGTGCCCGCCGCATCCGCGGACACGACGATGCTCTCGAGATCCTCGACACTGGTCACGTAGCCGATTCCGCGGACGATGAGCTCCTGCTCTCCAAGCTCGAGCAGCCGCCCGCCGACGTCTTCGTTCGACCTTCGCACCGCCTCGACCACTTCGCCGAGCGACACTCCGTGACTCGCCAGCCTCACCGGGTCGAGGTTGATCTGATACTGCTTCACGAACCCGCCGATCGATGCGACCTCCGCCACCCCGTCCACCGATTGCAGCCCCAGCTTCAGGTAGTAGTCCTGGATCGTGCGGAGCTGTCCGAGGTCGTGGCGGTCCGATTTGAGCGTGTACCAGAAGACGTGACCGACTCCCGTGCCCTCCGGACCAAGCCTGGGAGAGACGCCGTCGGGGAGGAGGTCACGCGCGTAGTTGAGCCTCTCGAGAACCCGGCTTCGTGCCCAGTAAATGTCGATGTCGTCGTCGAAAATCACGTAGACGAGCGAGAAACCGAACATCGACTGCGCCCGCACCGCCTTGAGCCCGGGCATCCCCTGGAGGTTGGAGGCGAGCGGGTAGGTGACCTGGTCCTCGACCAGCTGCGGCGATCTCCCGGCCCAGTCGGTGAAGACGATGACCTGGTTGTCCGATACGTCGGGGATCGCGTCGAGCGGCGTGTTCAGAGTCGCCCAGATGCCGACTCCGGTCAGGATCGCGTACGCGAGCAGGACGAGGAAACGGTTGCGCGCCGAGTAATCAATGATTGTGCGTATCATCGGTGCCTCCCGCCGACATCTGCCGAAGCTGCGATTCCGAGTCGATGAGGAAGCCGCCGGCCGTGACTACGACTTCGCCGGGCTCCAGTCCCGAAAGGATCTGGGCCCGGTCTCCGTCCGTGGCCCCGACGGTGACCTGACGCGGTGTGTAGCGGGAATCTCCCGCGGCCACCCATACGAACTGGTTCTCGCCTCGATCCACGATCGCCGTTCTCGGCACGGTGAGCACCGGCTCGGACGTCGACTGGACGAGGCGGACGGAGACGAACATCCCCGGCTTGAACCGCAGCTCGGGGTTCGCAAGCTGAATGCGGGCGCGGTTCGAACGCGACTGGCCTGATAGAACCGGCTCGACGAAAGCGACCGTTCCGGTGAAGGTCTGTCCTGGGTACGCCGGCGCGGTGACGAGAACCGACTGGCCCGCCGCGACCTTGGCGAGATCCTTTTCATAGACGTCGGCCTCGACCCATACCGTGGACAGGTCGGCGACCTCGAGCAGCGGTTCACCGGCCATGACGTATTGCTGAGGAACGGCGTTGCGAGCAGTCACGATCCCCGACACGGGAGAGTAGACGGTGGTGGTGGAGAAGGGCTTTCCGCCGCGCTCGAGCTCAGTGAGCTGCCGATCGGTCATCCCGAGGAGCTGGAGCCGGCGCCGGCTCGACTCGACCAGATCATCGGCGGCCGAGCGCGCTCCCTCGAATCCGGCATTGCGCATGCGCTCGCGATTGGCGATCGCGAGGAGGTACTCCTGCTGGCTGGAGTGCAGCTCGGGAGAGTAGATCTGCGCGACGGCCTGGCCGCGACGGACGGCATCGCCGGTGAACTGGACGAAGAGCTTCTCGATTCGCCCGGCGGTGTATGAGGTGACCTGAGCGAGAAGGGTCTCGTCGTAGGTGATCGATCCGGTGGTGACGAAGTCCTGGTCCCACACGGTCAGCTCGGCGGGCGATGTGGCGACGTTGGCCATCACCTGCTGGGTCGGCGACATCGAGATGGATCCGAGAGACCCGGCATCGGCCAGGCTACTGGCAGCCGAGGTGTCCGTATTGACGCGCCGGATCAGGTTCATGCCGCAGATCGGGCAGTTGCCCGGTACCGGAGAGGTGATGGTCGGGTGCATCGGACAGTAGTAGATGGTGTCGCCCGCCTCGGCGAGCTCCTCATCCGAGGAGTACTGCCAGATCACGATTCCGCTGATCACGGCCGCGGCGAAGAAACCGAGGGCGACGAGGAGCGCGAGTTTCGGGTTTCGAAGTTTCATGGTCGTCCTCTCACATTCCCGACGCGGCGGCGGCATCCATGCTCGGAGCGGCGCCTGGTGCGTCGACGGTCATTCCCGATGAAGCGACGGTGATGGTCCGGGCGCCGCGGGCGAGAGCCTCGAGATCGGCGTCGGCGCGCATTGCCCGGGAAAGAAATGAATGAAAGTCCAGGGCGAGCCGAACGTAGCTCGACTGAACGCCGATCAGCGCTTCCAGGTCGACTCCGGCCGTCTGGTAAGCGGCGAGCGTCGACTCGAAGGCCAGGCGCGCCTGGGGTAGAAGAACCTCGTCGTGGAAGCGGATCTGCTCGGCCGACTCGTCGCGGACCGCGCGCGCGACGGCGGCGCGCTCGGCGAGCGTCCGCTCGAGCGCCTCGATCGAGCGGAGAGCGACCTCCCGCTCCGCGATCGCCTGGCGGATTGCCGGCTCGATCCTCGAGTCGTCGCGGATCGGAAGCTCGACCCGCGCGAGCAGCGAGATCATCCCGTCGGCCTCGGGACGGTAGGACCAGGATCCCTCGATTCCCCACTCGGGCTTCCGAGCCGCCCGCGCGAGCTCGATCCGGGCCTCGGCCGATTCCACCGCCGCGCGAAGCGACTCGATGGCGGGATGCGTCGCGAACGAGAATGGTCCGCGGATCGACTCCGGCGCCTCGTGAGGAACCTCGATCCGCGGCACTTCGGTCTCCTGTGGGAGATCGAGAATCGAGAGGAGTCGCGCGACGGCGGCGGAGCGCTCGCCCCGCAGGGAGATCAGCCGGTGCGTCACGTCGCTGTGCGCCAGCTGCGCGCGCACCACGTCCGACTGGGTCGCCCGGGCGGTCTCGTACCGGGCCCGCGCCGCAGCGACCATCGATTCGGTGAGGGAGCGGATCTCCTCGATCACGCCGAGTCGGGCGTCGATCGAGCCCAGCTCGATCCACTCCACGCGCGCATCCCTCTCGATCTCGGCGGCGATCGATGCCCTCTGCGTCTGCAGCTCTTCGAGCCGCGCCTCGGCCGCCCCCCGCAGCGCCCGGCGTCGCTCCTTCGGAATGAAGGTCTGCGACGCCCCGATCATGTACATCGTCATCATCGGGTCGTTGGAGAGATCCTGCTCGAGGTTCTGGACCCCTCCCATCGCCATCGGGTTCGGCTGGGCCTCGGCGAGGGTCACCGATTCGCGGGCGGCCTCGATCCTGGCGTCGAGAACGCGGATCGCCGAGCTGGACTCCACCGCGCGCGCGGCGATCGCGTCGGCGTCTCTCAGATCGACGACCTGGGCGGACGCCGCCAGCGCAAACAGCAGTAAGGCGGGATAGATGATCGACTTCATGCGCACCTCGGATGCGTACGCTCATGGCGTACGCCGTCTCGGACGGAGTCGTGGCCGGAGCCGCGAATCCTTCAACGGAAACGGGACGAGGTGCGGATCAGATGATCAGGATGGAGAGGCTGGCGAGACGTCTGTTCAGACTGGGAGGTGAGGCGGAATGCGCGGCGATCCGATCGACGGACTCGGGCGTCTCGGGCTGAGAGTCGACGTCCGCGATTGCGACCATCTGAATCTCGACCCGCTGAATCAGGGAGGGGGTGGAGGATTCCCGCGATTCGACGGTGGTGGAGGCGCAGCTGGCCGGCCCGCAGCACGATTCGCGCGTGATGCGCACCTCGTCGCTCGTCGAAGCCTTGCAGCAGGGGGGCTTCGGTCCGCAGGCTCCGGCGATCGAGACGACCGGAACGATCATCGCGACCGCGAGCACCACGAGTATGGCTGCAGCTATTCGCATCTCCGGTCTGGGGAACCGAGCCGGGCCGGGCTCCATTCCATGTCATCCCTCGCTCCGCTCGGGATGACATCCACTCAGACCGCGGCGATGGCGCGCTCGAGGCGCGCCCGGGCGTCGGCCGCCACTTCCTTCATCACGGCATTGTCCCCGGCCACGGTGACCATCATGTCGGGGTCGATCGCGCTCACGACCGTCTTCCCCTCGTTCTCGTACACCACGACGTTGCACGGGAGCAGCAGCCCGATCTCGGGGTTGGACTGGAGCGCCTTGTGCGCGAGCGGGGGATTGCACGCGCCGAGAATCATGTACCGCCTGAACTCGACTCCGAGCTTCTCCTTGAGTTTTTCGTGGATCGGGATCTCGCTGAGCACGCCGAACCCCTCGTTCGCGAGCGTTGCGCGCACTTTCTCGACGGTCTCGTCATACCCAAGATCGACTGTGCGGCTGATTCCAAGCTCCTTCATTCCAATTCTCCTTCTCGTTCGCCCCCTCCTCGAAGCTGAGGGCGCGTGTGTTACGGGTCAATGCACTGTTCGCACCGGGCCGGGTTGCCGGCTCCTGGAACCGCCGCCGATCGGTCTACCCGTCACCGCCGGGGGTGATGCGGCTCATCCGCCGGGAGGGGAGGCAACGCCCATATTGATGTCGATGATCGAAGCTTCTTCGCGGCTGCTGCCGCCCGACCCCCGGTGGCTCGACTTCGCCGGTTTCGTCGCTCCCATCATGAATGCCGGAAACGATGCCTCACCCGAGTCCCCGGCGGACATTCAGGTCGAGGACGAGCTGGAGCTCGCGGCCAGCGCATCCGATCGTTGAGCGGCTTTATGTCCGAGGATCCTTTCCTCGGCTGCGAGACGAGCCTGCGCCACGGACGGCGGAGGAAAAGATCCTCCGCCACGAGCTCGCGCGGCTGTTGATGTTCGCCTCGCCGCGGCCTAAGATCCCGCGCGATGCTCGAGCTGATCCTCATCGCCCTCGGTCTCGCCATGGATTGCGTCGCCGTCTCCGCGGCGACGGCAGTCGGGGCGCGAGGCCGCCTCTCCGCCGGCCGGACCCTGGCGATGGCCTCGGTCTTCGGAGGGATGCAGGCCCTCATGGCGGGCATTGGCTGGGCCGGCGGCGTGGGAATGCAGCGCGTGATCGAATCGTGGGATCACTGGATTGCTTTCGGACTGCTCCTCCTGATCGGAGGAAAGATGATCTACGAAGGTCTCTCCGAGGAAGAAGAAGGGGAAGAGGAGGGGCGGCTGCCCGGCGCAGGCCAGCTGCTGGTGCTCGGGATCGCCACCAGCATCGACTCCGCGGCGGTGGGGGTGACTCTCCCCCTCCTGAACGTCTCGTTCTGGGCTGCGCTCGGGATCATCGGCGCGGCGAGTTTTCTGCTGACGCTCGCCGCGGTCTGGGCGGCCGACCGCCTCGCCGGCCGCTTTTCCGAGCGGCTCGAGATCGTCGGCGGGCTGGTGCTCATCGGGATTGGAGCCCGGATTCTGATCGAGCACCTCGCGGGGTGACGTCCGATCAGACGAGGACGAGCTCGTCCTCGAAAATGTCTTCGGGGAGGTTGTCGGCCAGTTCTCCCAGCTGGTCCTCGAGGGCCCTGGGGCTGTTCTCGCCGCTGTGCTCCTCCCGCCCTTCTCCCCGATAGCCGAGCACCTCGTACCCGTCTATGCATTCGATCCGGACGAATTCCTCTTCGACAGCGCCCTTGGCGTCGGCCTCGCGGGAAATGACGGTTCGAGCCATTGGAAAACCCTCCCACGACCAACCTGATGCCGGAGGGCGGGAAAAGCCAGAACCGGCGACACGAGAGCGTGTGAGATCGCGGTTTTTCGCGGTCTCCCGCCCCGCGCCGGAGCAGCGTGATAAAGATCACATCGGGAGGTGATCTGACTCCTCTCGCCCGGTAGCCGAGATCCTTAGATTGTGTGATGTACAGAGCTTCCGATCATGGCGATCGAAGGCGCAAGGCGAAGAATGACACGCAGCCAGGGATCCGGAGCAGCCGGCACTCTGACGGCGAAGTGGCCGGAGGGATCCGGCGACCGGAGGTAGTGATGCCGTCCCCCTATAACCTCGACGTGGCTTACACCTGCCTGGACTGCAAAGCCCGGCCGGAACGATCGTTCTGCAACCTGTCCAAGGAGGCGGTGCAGTCACTGGACGCTGTGAAGTTCACCGGCGTCTACCCGAAGGGCTCCCTGCTGTTCATCGAGGAGGAGCAGCCGCGGGGAGTGTTCATGCTCTGCTCGGGGCGGGTGAAGCTGACGACGTCCTCCAGCCAGGGGAAGACGCTGATCCTGAAGGTGGCCGAGCCGGGCGAGCTTCTGGGGCTGAGCGCGGCCATTCTCGGCCGACCCTACGAAGTCTCGGCCGAGACGGTCGAGCCGTGCCAGGTGAACTTCATCAAGCGTGAAGACTTCCTCCGCTTTCTCGGCGACTACACCGAGGTGGCGATGCATACGGCCCATCAGCTTTCGGAGAAGTACCACGCGGCGCAGCGGGAGATCCGCTCGCTGGGCCTGTCGCAGTCGGCCCGCGAGAAAGTCGCCAAGCTCCTTCTCGACTGGTGCGTCCGCACCGGCGAGCCGACTCCGCGCGGCGTCCGGCTCAAAGTCCTGCTCACGCACGAAGAGATCGCTCAGATGATCGGCACCACGCGCGAGACCATCACGCGGCTGTTCAGTGAGCTGAAGAAGAAAAAGATCATCGAAATCAAGGGATCTACTGTTCTGATCACCAACAAGGCGGCCCTCGAGAAACTCGTGACCGTCTGAACATCAACCAGGGAGAGCACGAAGACAATGAGAACGAATTCCAGAATCATGGGTGTGGTACTGGCCGGAGCGCTGATGCTTCCGGTCGCGGGAATGGCTGCGGACGGGGCTGCGGTGTACAAGGCGAAGTGCGCGACCTGCCATGGCGCCGACGGCGCCGGCACGACTCCGATGGGCAAGAAAATGAATCTGCGCGATCTCGGCTCGGCCGAGGTGCAGAAGCAGACCGACGCCGAGCTGACTGCGATCACGGCGAAGGGAAAAGGGAAGATGCCCGGCTACGAGAGCAAGATCTCGGCGGACGATCTGAAGGCCGTCGTGGCGCACATGCGGTCGTTCAAGAAGTAAGAGCCTCTATTCCTCAATCATCTCGAGAAAAGAGCGGGCGCCTGGCGCCCGCTCTTTTTTTGCCTCACCACCCTCCGTCGACTGCTGAACTCCGCCGAGGTGATGTACTACACATGCAGGAGTGAGGGTGCACATCGGGCGCGAGGGGAGCGCCAACCAATAATTGCCGCGGCCGGCTCGAGAGCCGCCGGCATCCGCTTTTCGAGGAGCAATAGAATGCAACGCCTTCGGCTGAGCCTGATCTTCGCCGCCGCACTTTTCCTTCCCTCCCTCGCGCTCGCGCAGGCGACGAGCGAGGACTGCCTCGCCTGCCACAGCGACGAGTCGATGTCGATGACCGCGCCCGACGGCAGCGAGAAGAGCGTGCACGTCGATCCGGCGCGGTTCGAGGGGTCGGTCCACGCCTTCCTCAGCTGTACCGACTGCCACGCGACCATTTCGGACTACCCGCATGAGACCGTCGACAAGGTCTCCTGCGAAGGTTGTCACTCGGACGCGGTGGAGGCTCATCTGGGCGGACTTCACGGGACCGGCAAGCCTGGCGAGCCGACGTGCCTTTCCTGCCACGGAAACGCGCATACGATGCTTCCTTCGTCGGATCCGGCATCCAAGACTTCGCATCACAACATCCCCGAGACATGCGGCTCGTGCCACGGCCAGAAGTTCGTGATGGAGCCGGCGGGCTTCAGCATCGAGCCTTTCCTCAACTACCAGACCAGCGTCCACGGACGCGCGATCGCGGCCGGCGACGACCGGGCGGCGGTCTGCACCGACTGCCACGAGTACCACCAGATTCTCTCTCCTCGCTCGGACCAGTCGCCCATCAACAAGTTCAACATCCCGCAGACGTGCGGAAAGTGCCACCAGGGCGTGACCGAGCAGTTCAACAAGAGCATCCACGGAGTGGCGCTCACGCGCGGCAACACGCGGTCGCCCTCCTGCACCGACTGCCACGGCATTCATGACATCAAGCAGCGAACTGATCCCGAGTCCGGCGTCGCGTTCGATGCCGTCTCCAGGACGACCTGCGCGCAGTGCCACGCGGGAGTCCGTCTCAAGGAGCTCGGCGTCTCGGGCGGCCGAGTGGCCTCCTATCGGGACAGCTACCACGGCCTGTTGACGAGATTCGGGTCGACCACCGCAGCGAACTGCGCCAGCTGCCACGGGGTGCACAACATCCTCCCGTCGTCCAACCCGGAATCGCTGATCCATCCGACGAATCTGGCCAACACCTGCGGAAGCTGCCATCCCGGCGCGACCGACAGCTTCGTTCAGGTAAAGGTCCATCTCGCGTCCGCCGAGACGAGCGACTTCAGCACGAAGGTCGTCCGGTGGGTCCAGACCTTCTACATCTGGATGATCGTTCTGGTCATCGGCGGGATGGTGATCCACAACCTCATCATCTGGATCAAGAAGCTGCGGGCGGCCAAGCGCCGTCCGGGCCGCGTGATCGTCCGGATGAACCGCAACCAGCGGATCCAGCACATGCTGAACCTGCTGGCCTTCGCCGCGCTGGTTCTGAGCGGATTCGCGCTCGCCTATCCCGACTCCTGGTTCGCGCTGGCCATGGGCGGCAATGAATTCTTCCGCCGCTGGCTCCACCGCCTGGCGGCCGTGGTGATGATGGCAGTCGGCATCTACCACATCCTCTACATGATGGGCACGCGCGAGGGGCGCGAGGGACTCCGGGCCTTCATGCCTCGATGGAAAGACGTTCAGGATCTCCGCCAGATGCTTCTGTGGATGGTCGGCCGAAGCCAGGTCCGTCCTCAGTTCGACCGCTTCGGCTACGCGGAAAAGGCGGAGTACTGGGCTCTGATCTGGGGCACCATCGTAATGAGCGTGACCGGGCTCATGCTCTGGGGTAAGGTATGGGTCGGCAGTCAGGTGCCCGGATGGTGGATCGACGTCGCGCTGGCGGTTCACTTCTACGAGGCGATTCTCGCCACTCTGGCGATCCTCGTCTGGCACCTCTATGCGGTAATTTTCGACCCGGACGTCTACCCGATGAACTACTCATGGCTCGACGGGAAGATGTCACCGGAGATGTACGAGCACGAACATCCGCTCGACTATCGCCGTTGGCTCGCCGAGCAGGGGAAGCACGATCTTGAAACTACCGACGAGGGCGATGACCACGCCTGAGTCGAAACGGCTTTGAAAGGGACGACCGCCGTCGCGTGAACGGCGGCGGTCGCACGAAGGGGGCACGAAGAATGGAGCAGCAACGGCATCCGAGCGTTTTCCGCAACATCATCAGCCTGATCGGGCTGCTGATCGCCGCGGTTGCGCTGGCCAACATCATCTTTTTCGCATTCATCGCAATGCGAGGCGACAGCTCGAATCCTTACGCGGGCATCCTCGCCTACATGGTTCTCCCGGGCTTTCTCATCCTCGGGCTGCTTCTCATCTTCATCGGCGCCTGGCGGGAACGGCGGCGACGCCATCACATGGCGCCCGACAAGTTCACCCCGATGCCGGTGCTCAACCTCAACGACCCGAGTCACCGCAAGGGTCTCGCGCTGTTCGTGATCGGCGGCGCCCTGTTCGCCATGATCAGCTCTGTCGGCGCGTACGAGGCCTACGAGTACACCGAGACGGTCGAGTTCTGCGGAACGAGCTGCCACGAGGTGATGCACCCCCAGTACACCGCCTACAAGAACTCGCCCCACGCGCGCGTTCGATGCGTCGAATGTCACGTCGGCTCAGGCGCGGGATGGTACGTCCGCTCGAAGCTTTCCGGCGCCTATCAGCTCTACGCCGTCCTGGTGAACAACTACCCCCGCCCCATCACCACCCCGGTTCACAACCTTCGCCCCGCGCAGGACACCTGCGAGCAGTGCCACTGGCCGGCCAAGTTCTGGGGCGCACAGCTCAAGACCTTCAACCACTTCATGTACGACGAGCAGAACACCCCTCGTGAGACCCAGATGCTCATCAAGACCGGCGGCGCTGCCTCGGCCACCGGCCAGGGCGCTGGGATTCACTGGCACATGAACATCGCCAACGAGATCACCTACGTCGCCACGGACTCCCAGCTTCAGGAGATTCCATGGGTCCGCATGCGGAACCGCGAAACGGGCGAGGTCACCGAGTTCCGCCTTCAGGACTCCGAGCTGACCGACGAGCAGATCGCAGCCATGCCGAAGGAAAACATGGACTGCGTCTCCTGCCACAACCGACCCTCCCATATCTACACGCCTCCCGACCGGTCCGTCGACGACGCCCTGCTGGCGGGTGCCCTCAATCCTCAGGTTCCCTGGATCAAGCAGCAGGCGGTCGAAGCCCTCACCGCGGAGTACGAGAACACCCCCGCCGCGATGGAGGGGATCCGCAAGTCCCTGGACGACTACTATCGGGAGAATTACCCCGCCATCCATCAGCAGGCCCCGGTGATGGAACACACGATCAAAGGCGTCCAGAACATCTACCGCAACACCATCTTTCCGGAAATGAAAGCCGACTGGAGAACGCATCCGAACAACATTGCCCACCTCTATTCGGCGGGTTGCTTCCGCTGCCACACCGACAACCACGTCTCGGCTGACGGGAAGGTGATCAAGAAGGACTGCGAGATCTGCCACGAGGTGATCGAGCAGAGGATCGGCGGCAGCGTCATGACCCAGGTCGAGTCCAGCCCCTTCGTTCATCCGGTCGACCTTGGGGACCTGAGCCTCTACTCCTGCACCGACTGCCATTCGGGTGCGGGGATGTAGCCAGTGGCGGAGGCTTCAGCCTCCGACCCCGGGGATGGGTGTTGACCCTCTCCGCATCGTTTCGAGGCCCGGCGGCAACGCCGGGCCTTTTTTCGATGAAACAGATCGTTATGAAAATGCGCCGCTTCCGGGCGTGACCTCGGACAGGGCGGCGGGTGTTGGGAGTCATACTCCGCCGCCAGTGGGGGACGTATTCTGGAGTTGGGCCTGGGGGAACGATCCCGGGCCGAATTTGCAGAGTTTGGAGGGCTGGCAAACCGGGAGAATCGCGACAGCCGGGTGTAGGGTACGGTCGCAGATCCCAACGACGCCTGGAGATTTTCATTAGAGCGCGGGATTGTCCGCTGCACCGCGAAAGCCCGTTGGATGCGGGGAACTGGTGCCTCCTCCTTCCATCATTCGGGTGGTGCCCCGCCTCGACTTCACGGTCGAGCAAGCGGTACCGCGACGGTCGTTCGGTTCCTCGGAACCGGACTCCCGAAAATCTCCCAGCGGTCTGCGGAATGGCGACTGTCGGTTTCCCTGCTACCTTTCGTGCTCTCAAGACCATCATCGCCAAGCCGGGCTCTGCTGCCGGCCGCCTGCGATACCCGGTCGAAGTCCGGCTCCGGTCGCCGGGCCAGCCCTCCACTTTTTCGGGCCGCCTCCTCAGGGGGGCGGCCTTTTTCTTGGTGACTGAAATCACATCGGCACTTGACCCGGGTCATATGGCGGTGTGCGGCCCCGGCGTAACTTGGGTCACGCAAATAAAGGAACCAATGCCATGGCTTTGATCGAAACCGAAGTTCTTCCTCCCTCCTCCGAAGACCGGCAGGATGCCCCCACCCGAACCTGGGTCACGCTCGACGGCAACGAGGCGGTCGCGCATGTGGCCTATCGCACGAACGAGGTCATCGCGATCTATCCCATCACCCCCTCGTCGAACATGGGCGAGTGGAGTGACGACTGGGCCGCCCAGCACGTGCGCAACATCTGGGGAACGGTCCCGACGGTCGTGGAGATGCAGAGCGAGGGAGGGGCGGCCGGAGCGGTTCACGGATCGCTGCAGACCGGTTCTCTGACCACCACCTTCACCGCCTCTCAGGGTCTGCTGCTGATGATCCCGAACATGTACAAGATCGCGGGCGAGCTGACCCCGGCGGTCATTCACGTCGCCGCCCGCGCCATCGCCGCGCAGGCCCTGTCGATCTTCGGCGACCACAGCGACGTCATGTCGACCCGCTCGACCGGTTTCGCGCTTCTGTCGTCGAACTCGGTTCAGGAGGCGATGGACTTCGCTCTCATCGCGCAGGCTGCGACTCTGGAAGCGCGGATCCCGTTCCTCCATTTCTTCGACGGCTTCCGCACATCCCACGAAGTGTCGAAGGTCGAGCTGGTCGAGGACGAGGTGATGCGGAAGATGCTCCCGTTCTCCCTGATCGCCGAGCACCGCAAGCGCGCGCTCTCGCCGGACCATCCGGTCATTCGAGGAACCGCGCAGAACCCCGACGTCTACTTCCAGGGTCGTGAATCGGCGAATCCCTACTACGCCGCCTGCCCCGACATCGTGGCCAGGGCGATGGACCGCTTCGCCGCGCTGACCGGCCGGCAGTACCAGCCGTTCGATTACTACGGCGCGCCCGATGCCGAGCGGATCATCGTGCTCATGGGCTCCGGCGCCGAGGCGGCGCACGAAACCGTGGACGCGCTTCTGGCGAGGGGCGAGAAAGTCGGAGTGGTCAAGGTCCGTCTCTATCGCCCCTTCGACACCAGACGCTTCATCGCCTCGCTTCCGCCGACCACCCGGGCGATCGCGGTTCTCGATCGGACCAAGGAGCCGGGAGCTCTCGGCGAGCCCCTCTATCTCGACGTGGTGACCGCGCTGCACGAGGCCCGCAACGACGGATCGACGGCCATCGATCCGAAGATCGTCGGCGGCCGCTACGGTCTTTCGTCGAAGGAATTCACCCCGGCGATGGTGCGGGGCATTTACGACAACCTCGCGCTGGCACAGCCGAAGAATCACTTCACCGTGGGCATCCACGACGACGTCTCGATGACCAGCCTCGGGTGGGATCCCGAGTTCTCCACCGAGCCCGACAGCGTCATCCGCGCCCTCTTCTACGGTCTGGGTGCCGACGGAACCGTGGGGGCCAACAAGAACTCCATCAAGATCATCGGAGAAGAGACCGAGAACTTCGCTCAGGGATACTTCGTGTACGACTCCAAGAAGTCGGGCGCGATCACCGTCTCCCATCTCCGCTTCGGACCCGAGCCGATCCATTCGACCTACCTGATCAGCAGGGCCAACTTCGTCGCCTGTCATCAGCCGGGCTTCCTCGAGCGGTACGACATGGTGGACACACTCGTTCAGGGCGGGACTTTCCTGCTCAACACCCCGTGGGGGCCGGACGAGATCTGGGAACGGCTTCCGAAGCAGATCCAGCGCGTCATCAAAGAGCGCGATCTCAAGTTTTACGTCATCGATGCCACCAGCGTGGCCCGCAACGCCGGCATGGGCGGTCGGATCAACACCATCATGCAGGTTTGCTTCTTCGCTCTTTCCGGAGTGCTCCCGCGCGAAGAGGCCATCTCCGCGATCAAGAAGTCGATCAGGAAAACCTACGGACGCAAGGGGGAGGAGGTCGTGGCGAAGAACCTCGCCGCGGTCGACCAGACGCTGGCGAACCTGTTCGAGGTCTCCATTGCCGGCCGCGACATCGACGGTTTCGACCGCGCTCCGGTCGTCTCCAACCAGGCTCCCGACTTCGTCCAGTGCGTGCTTGGGGAGATCATCGCGGGACGGGGAGACGCTCTCCCGGTTTCCGCCCTTCCGGTCGACGGCACCTATCCCGTCGGCACCGCCTCCTGGGAGAAGAGAAACCTCGCGCTCGAGATCCCCGTCTGGGATCCCGAAAGCTGCATCCAGTGCGGAAAATGCGCGATGGTCTGCCCGCATGCGGTCATCCGCATCAAGGCCTACGACCCGAAACACCTGGAGAACGCCCCCGCCAGCTTCAAGCACGTGGAGCCGAAGGACCGCGACTGGAAGGAGATGCAGTACACCATCCAGGTCGCTCCCGAGGACTGCACCGGCTGCGGGATCTGCGTCGACATCTGCCCGGCCAAGGTGAAGGGCGAGCCGGATCTGAAGGCGCTGATGATGGAGCCGCAGCCGCCGCTCCGACAGCAGGAGAAGGAGAACTGGGAGTTCTTCCTGGAGATCCCGGAGATGGATCGCCGCCTGCTCAAGCCGAATCTGATCAAGCACTCGCAGGCGATGCAGCCGCTGTTCGAGTTCTCCGGCGCCTGCACGGGCTGTGGAGAAACGCCATACGTGAAGCTGATGAGCCAGCTGTTCGGAGACCGGGCGCTGATCGCGAACGCGACCGGGTGTTCCTCGATCTTCGGAGGCAACCTGCCGACCACGCCGTGGACGAAGAATCTCGAGGGTCGCGGTCCGGCATGGGCCAACTCGCTGTTCGAGGACAACGCGGAGTTTGGCATGGGGTTCCGCATCTCGATCGACAAGCAGAAGGAGTTCGCCGAGGAGCTGGTGCGGCGCCTGGCGCCCGAGATCGGAGACGAACTGGCCACCGCGGTGCTCGAGGCGAGGCAGAACGACGAGGCCGACATCTACGAGCAGCGTGAGCGAGTCGAAGAGATCAAGAAGCGCCTGCGGCGCATCGCCGTCAGCCGCCACATGCGCCGTGAATCCTCGCTCGACGTCGAGCAGCTGCTCTCGGTCGCCGACATGCTCGTGAAGAAGTCGGTCTGGATCGTGGGCGGCGACGGGTGGGCCTACGACATCGGCTTCGGCGGGCTGGATCACGTGCTCGCCAGCGGAAAGAATGTCAATGTCCTCGTGCTCGACACGGAGGTCTATTCGAATACGGGTGGCCAGATGTCGAAGGCCACCCCGCGAGCTGCAGTCGCGAAGTTCGCCGCGGCAGGCAAGCCGGCCGGAAAGAAGGACCTCGGGCTGATCGCCATGACCTACGGCAACGTCTACGTCGCCAGCGTGGCGATGGGAGCGCGCGACGAGCACACCCTCAAGGCGTTCCTCGAGGCCGAGGCTTACGATGGCCCCTCGCTGATCATCGCCTACAGCCACTGCATCGCTCACGGCATCACCGACATGGCGAAGGCGATGGACCACCAGAAGGCGATCGTCGACTCGGGTCAGTGGCTGCTGTACCGCTACAACCCTTCGAAGGCGCTGGCAGGGGAGAATCCCCTCAAGCTCGACTCTCGCGGGATCAAGCTGCCGGTGGAGGACTTCCTGCACATGGAGAACCGCTTCAACATGATTCTGAAGAGCGACCCCGAAGAAGCGAAGAAGCTATTCGCCGCCTCGCAGAGGGACGTCGACGCCCGGTGGAAGCTGTACCAGTACCTCTCCACCATGCAGGCGCCAGCCGCGGAGACCCCCCAGGCATAGTGGCGGAGGCTTCAGCCTCCGCCGCCGTGGCAGAGGATCTTTTCCTCTGCCGGCTCCATTGCGCCCGCCCCGGGAGCGGAGGCTTCAGCCTCCGCCACTGTGGCAGAGGATCTTTTCCTCTGCCGGGTCCATTGCGACCACCTACCCGCGAGCGGAGGCTGAAGCCTCCGCCACTTCGCGCGGCTGAAAGCCGCGCTTCCTGTGAGCAAAGCTGAAAGCTTTGCCTACTAGTTGACCGCGCTTGGCTCGGGGGTCTTCGCCAGCTCGATGGCGCCGTCCGAGGCGTTCACGAAGACCGTGTCACCCGGTTCGAACGTCCCCTCGAGCAGGCGGATCGCGAGCGGGTCGACCACGAGCTTCTGCAGCGCGCGCTTGAGCGGCCGCGCGCCGAAGGCGGGATCGAATCCTTCTCGCGCGAGCAGCTCCTTCGCCCCCTCGCTGACTTCCACGTGAAGGTCTCTCCTCTCGATCATCGAGGTGAGCCGGCGAAGCTGGATCTCGACGATCCGCTTGATCTCATCCAGCCCGAGAGCGTGGAAGATGATGATGTCGTCGATGCGGTTGATGAACTCCGGCCGGAACTGACGGTGGAGCTCTTCCTCCACGCGCCTCTTCATCGACTCCTCTTCCGCGGGCGACTTCGATGATTGCTGGAACTCGTGGATGTACTGCGAGCCGACGTTCGAGGTCATGATGATGACCGTGTTCTTGAAGTCGACCGTCCTTCCCTTCGAGTCGGTCAGCCTACCGTCGTCGAGAATCTGCAGCATGACGTTGAACACTTCCGGGTGCGCCTTCTCGATCTCATCGAAGAGGACCACGGCGTAGGGGCGCCGGCGGATCGCTTCGGTCAGCTGTCCTCCCTCCTCGTACCCGACATAGCCGGGAGGCGCTCCGATCAACCGCGCCACCGCGTGCCGCTCCATGTACTCCGACATGTCGATGCGGACCATCGCGCTCTCGTCGTCGAACAGGAACTCGGCGAGCGCGCGCGCGAGCTCGGTCTTTCCGACCCCGGTCGGTCCCATGAAGATGAACGATCCGATCGGCCGGTTCGGGTCCTGCAGCCCGGCTCGCGAGCGACGCACCGCGTTGGAGACCGCCAGGACCGCCTCCTTCTGTCCGATCACGCGCTGGCCCAGCCGGTCTTCCATTCGCACCAGCTTCTGGATCTCCGACTCCATCATTCTCGTCACCGGAATCCCGGTCCATCGCGAAACGATCTCCGCGATGTCCTCCTCGGTAACCTCTTCCTTCAGCAGTCCTCCGCCCGACGCCTGCATCTCCGTGAGCCGCCCCGAGGCGGCTTCCAGGTCCGTGTTGAGCTGCGGCATCGTTCCGTAGCGGAGCTCCGCGGCCCGGGTCAGATCCCCCTCGCGCTCGGCGCGGTTCGCCGCCTCTCGCGTCTCTTCGATCTTCGCTTTCAGCTCGCTGATCTGGCTGATGGCGGACTTCTCCGACTCCCACTGAGCCTTCAGGCCCGAGATCTTCTCCTGGAGCTCCGAGAGCTGCGATTCGATTGCCCCGAGCCGGTCGCGACTCAGCGCGTCGGTCTCTTTCGAGAGCGCCTGCTTCTCGATCTGCAGCTGGGTCATACGGCGCTGGAGCTCGTCGATTTCCTGCGGCATCGAGGTCAGCTCGATGCGCAGCCGCGAGGCCGACTCGTCGACCAGGTCGATCGCCTTGTCCGGAAGGAACCGGTCGGAGATGTAGCGGTCCGACAAGGTCGCCGCCGCCACGATTGCGGAGTCCTGGATCTTCACGCCGTGATGGACCTCGTAGCGCTCCTTGAGCCCGCGGAGAATCGCGATCGTATCCTCCACCGACGGCTCGCCTACGAACACCGGCTGGAACCTCCGCTCGAGCGCCGCATCCTTCTCGATGTACTTCTGGTACTCATTCAGCGTGGTCGCGCCGACGGCTCGCAGCTCGCCGCGCGCAAGCGCCGGCTTGAGCAGGTTCGAAGCGTCCATCGACCCCTCGGCCGCTCCGGCTCCGACCAGCGTGTGCAGCTCGTCGATGAAGAGAATCACCTCTCCGTCCGACTCCTGCACTTCCTTGATCACCGCCTTGAGCCGGTCCTCGAACTCGCCACGGTATTTCGCTCCCGCAATGAGCGCACCGAGGTCGAGTGCGGCCACTCGCTTGTTCTTCAGCCCGTCGGGAACGTCACCTTCCATGATCCGGCGCGCAAGACCCTCGACGATGGCCGTTTTCCCGACGCCCGGCTCGCCGATCAGCACCGGGTTGTTCTTCGTCCGGCGCGAGAGAACCTGGATGACGCGGCGAATTTCCTCGTCCCGCCCGATGACCGGATCGAGCTTGCCTTTCCGCGCCTGCTCGGTCAGGTCGCGCGCGTAGCGCTCGAGAGCCTGGTACTTGTCCTCCGGATTCTGGTCCGTGACCCGCTGCGATCCGCGGACGCTCTGCAGCGCCTTGAGGACCGCGTCGCGGCTCACGCCGTGTCTCCCGAGAATCTGCTGCGCGGTCGTTCCCTTCGCCTCGGTGATTCCGAGCAGGAGATGCTCGCTCGACACGAACTCGTCCTTGAAGTCGCTCGCGGAGCGGAACGCAGCGTCGAAGGCGGAGCGGAGCGAAGCCGAAGTCATCGGTTCGGCCGAGGCTCCTCCCACCTTCGCCCGCTTCGAGAGCTCGGTGGCGACCTCCATCTCGATCGGGGCAGGGTTTGCCCCCAGCTTGTTGAGCACGGGCACCACGATTCCGCCGTCCTGGCGAAGCAGGGCGATCAGCAGATGCTCGGGAGTCATCTCGGCGTGGCCCGAGTCGCGGGCGATCTGCTGCGCCTCGATCACCGCCTCCTGGGCCTTGGTCGTCAATTTGTTGATGTTCACGTCTTTATCCTCACCGTTTTTAGGGGCTAGGGACTAGGGGCTAGGGGCTAGGGAGAGACAACCCCAACGTCAGAACCAGTTCTGCGCCGAAGTAGGCTTTGCATTTCCCTAGTCCCTAGTCCCAGCTCCTTGCTTTT
>Ga0209347_1003512_pt1 | contig 18081 bp, 19 predicted proteins | sample AutmiccommuBRH23_FD_187382 | JGI IMG/M metagenome (GOLD analysis project Ga0209347, IMG submission 187382) | Deep subsurface microbial communities from Mt. Terri, Switzerland - Autotrophic microbial communities BRH/23 (SPAdes) (version 2) | ecosystem: Environmental > Aquatic > Deep subsurface >...
ACCCTACTCGGATCGCGGCGCACGCCACTCTACTTCACTTGTGTCGTCCGCTGCTGGGACGGGTGATCAGGCGCCGACGGCGAACCGGACGAAGCGCACGATCTCGGTGCCACCGGCCTTGAGTGCGTCACCGACGGACTTCTTGTCCTCCCAGACCGCGGCCTGGTCCACGAGGACGACGTCCTTGTAGAAGCCGCCGACGCGGCCCTCGACGATGCGCGGGATGGCGCCCTCGGGCTTGCCCTCCTCCTTGGCCGTGGCCTCGGCGATGCGCTTCTCGTTCTCGACGATGTCGGCCGGCACCTCGTCGCGGGTCACCCACTGCGGCGACATCGCGGCGATCTGCATGGAGACCTGGTGCGCGAGCGCCTCGTCCCCCTTGTACTCGACCAGCACGCCGACCTGCGGGGGCAGGTCCGCGGCGCGACGGTGCAGGTACAGGTGCGTGTCGCCGTCGAAGTTGGCGACCGCGACGAGCGACAGGTTCTCGCCGATCTTGGCACCGAGCTCCTGGACCGCGTCCAGGACCTTCTTGCCCGAGGCGAGCGACGCCTCGTTGGCCGACGCCACGTCCGAGGCACCGGAGGTGAGGACGGCGCCCAGGATGTCGTCGGCGAGGCTGACGAACTCGGCGTTCTTGGCGACGAAGTCGGTCTCGGCGGCGAACTGGATGAGCGCGCCGTCGCGGCCCGCGACGATGCCGTTGGTGGCCTCGCGGTCGGCCCGCTTGGCGGCCTTCGCCAGGCCGGAGATGCGCAGCAGCTCCACGGCCTTGTCGAAATCGCCCTCGGCCTCGGTGAGGGCCTTCTTGGCGTCCATCATGCCCGCGCCGGTGGCGTCGCGGAGCTTCTTCACATCAGCGGCAGTGATAGCCATAGCTGGATTTCCCGTCTGTTCGAGTGATCAGTTGGCGTCGGTGGACTCGGCGGCAGGCGCCTCAACCGCGGCCTCGGCGTCGGCCTCGGGGGCCTCCTCCGCTGCGGCCGGGGCCTCCTCCGCGACAGCGGGGGTCTCCTCGGCGGCGGCCTCGGCGACGGGGGCCTCCTCGGCCGGCGCGGCCTCGGCGGCTTCGCCCTCAGCGCCCAGCAGCTCGCGCTCCCAGTCGGGCATGGGCTCGGCCTCGACGGCCTGCTCGCCCCCGCGACCGGCGGAGCGCTCGATGAGGCCGTCGGCGACGGCGTCGGCGATGATGCGGGTCAGCAGGGCGACGGAGCGGATGGCGTCGTCGTTGCCGGGCACCGCGTAGTCGACCTCGTCGGGGTCGCAGTTGGTGTCGAGGATGCCGACGATGGGGATGTTCAGCTTGCGCGCCTCGTCGACGGCGAGGTGCTCCTTCTTGGTGTCGACGATCCAGACGGCCTGCGGGGTGCGGGCCATGTCACGGATGCCGCCGAGGGTCTTGGCGAGCTTGTTCTTCTCGCGCTCGAGCTGCAGGAGCTCCTTCTTCGTCAGGCCGGAGCCGGGCACGTCGGCGAAGTCCATGCCCTCCAGCTCCTTGAGGCGCTGGATGCGCTTGGTGACGGTGTGGAAGTTGGTGAGCATGCCGCCCAGCCAGCGCTGGTTGACGTAGGGCATCCCGACGCGGGTGGCCTGGTCGGCGATGGCCTCCTGGGCCTGCTTCTTGGTGCCGACGAACAGCACCTGGCCGCCGCGCGCGACGGTGGACTTGACGAAGTGGTACGCCTTGTCGATGTAGCGCAGCGAGAGCTGGAGGTCGATGATGTAGATGCCGTTGCGCTCCGCGAAGATGAATCGCTTCATCTTGGGGTTCCAGCGCCGGGTCTGGTGCCCGAAGTGCACGCCCGATTCGAGGAGCTGGCGAGTGGTGACGACGGCCATGGCCGTTCCTTTCGCGGCGGGCGGACCCGCCTGGCTGGGTGAGCGCGCGCGCTCACACGGTGGTTACGATGGCCCGTGAGGGCCTGCCTGATGCGCCCGGCGTCCGCACCCACCTCCGGGGAGGGGGACCACGCGGCAGCCGACGGGATCTCCCGCTGAGCGCATGCGATGTCAACCCACGAGGGTTGCGGGGTCCATCGTAGCCAGTGCCGCGCCCCGCCACCAAACGGGTTCATCCCGCCGCTGCACCGCACGACACGCCGTCGAACTGCCCTCTCGAGCCCGCACAGCCCGCCGAGGGGCGCGTTTCCCTGTCATTCGTGTCGACGGTGGTCGCCGAGTTGTCCACAGGCCGACGGATCGCGCGGCATTCCGGGCCGCCGGCCGCACACGATGGCGGCATGCGACGTCTGTTCATCTCCGTCCTCCTCGCCCTCGCCCTGACCGCGCCGGGGGCGGGCGCGGCCGTCGCGGACGCTGGGTTCGTGCTGGACCGCCCGCTGACCGGGGCGGTGACACGCGGCTTCGACACGCTCGCCTCGAGGTACGCCGCCGGCCACCGGGGCGTGGACCTCGCCGGGCGCGCCGGTGCGACGGTGGCGTCCGCCGCGGCCGGACGCGTGTACTTCGCCGGGTCGGTCGCGGGCGTGGGCACCGTATCGGTCGATCACGGCAACGGGTGGCGCACGACCTACCAGCCGGTGCGGGCCACCGTCGCGAAGGGCGACGTCGTCGGCGCCGGCGACCCGATCGGGACGCTGCTGGCGGGCCACTGCGCCACCGCATGCCTGCACTGGGGCCTGACCGACGGCGTCGATCACCTCGACCCGCTCCAGTACGCCGCCACGCCCACGATCCGCCTCCTTCCCCACGGCGCGATGCCGCAGACCCCGCCCCCGCTCGCCGCGGCGCGGGTGGCCGCCGTCGGGGGCCGGCCCGTCGCCGGTCGGATCACGTCGGGATTCGGCACGCGGCGCCATCCGGTCACGGGCGTCGTCAAGCTCCACGACGGCGTGGACCTCGCGGCCGCGTGCGGCACGCCGGTGGCGGCGCCGGCCGACGGTGTCGTCGTCGATGCGTCCTTCCACGCCGCCTACGGATTCCGGGTCCGCATCGACCACGGCGCCGGACTCCAGATGGCGTACACGCATCTACCCGGGCTGGAGGTGAGGGAAGGACAGCGGGTGGCGGCGGGCGAACGCATCGGCCGGGTGGGCTCCACAGGCTTGTCGACGGGGTGCCACCTGCACTGGATGGCATGGCGCGACGGCGACCTGATCGACCCGCTGACCCTGGGCCGGTGAGGGCGACGACACTCAGGCCCTGGGATGCGCCTGCCGGAAGGCCTGCCGCAACCGCTCGGAGGTCACGTGCGTGTAGATCTGCGTGGTGGCCACCGACGAGTGGCCGAGCATCTCCTGGACGCTGCGCAGGTCCGCGCCGCCGTCGATCAGGTGCGTCGCCATCGCGTGCCGCAGGCCGTGCGGCCCCGTCTCCGCTCCCCTGCCCGCCCCCGCGGTGGCGGCGTGGACGACCCGCCGCGCGACACGCGGGTCCATCGCCCCTCCACGGGCGCCGAGGAACACGGTCTCCGGGCTGCGCGGACCGGCGACCTCCGGCCGCCGGTGCAGCCACGCGTCCAGCGCCCGGAGCGCGGGCACCCCGAGCGGCACGGTGCGCTCGTGGCCGCCCTTGCCGAGGACGGTCAGGGCCCGGCGCTCGCGGTCGACGTCGCGCAATCGCAGCGAACACGCCTCGGACACGCGCAGCCCGCTGGAGTAGAGGACCTCCACCAGTGCGAGGTCGCGGTGGACGAGCGGGTCGTCGCCCTCCGACAGGCGGGCGCTCACGGAGGCCAGGCTCAGGTCCACGTCGGCACGGCTGGGCACCCTCGGCAGGTGGCGCCGCCGGCGAGGCGCCGTCAGCCGCGCCGCGGGATCCTCGGCCACCAGCCCTTCCCGGCGCGCCCAGCCGAAGAAACCGCGGACACAGGCGACGCGCCGCTGCACCGTCGAGGAGGCGGCGCCGGCGTCGGTCATCGCCGACAGCCAGGACCGCAGCGCCGGCAGCGTGACCTTGGCCGGCCCCACGCCGCAGTGGCGGGCCAGTTCGACGAGATCCCCGCGGTACGCCCGCACCGTGTGCGGCGACAGGCCGCGCTCGGCGTCCAGGTGCGCGACGTAGTCCTCCAAGAGCGCGGACCAACCGGGTGGCAGTTCCATGTGCGCCAGTGTGACGCACACCCCCGCGCGTGCCCCCCAACGACACCCTGCGGCATACTGGGCAGCCGGAATGCCGTCGATGCTTGGAGGATGACGATGACCGAGGACGATCTCACGCAGGGCGGCCAGGTAAGGCCGATCACCCGCTGGGGCACTCCCGTCATGCATCAGCCCACCGAGCCCGTCACGGAGTTCGACGAGGAGTTGCACACCCTCGTCCGCGACATGTTCGCCACCATGCGGGCCTCGGAGGGCGTCGGCCTCGCCGCCACCCAGGTCGGCGTCGGCAAGGCGGTGTTCATCTACGAGTGCCCCGACGCCGACGACACGATCCACATCGGCGTGGTGTGCAACCCGACGGTCACGCTGCCCGAGGGCGCCGCGCGGCAGCTGGAGTCCGCCGACGAGGGCTGCCTGTCCTACCCGGGCGGGTACGCGGTGCTGGCCCGCCCCGACCAGGCGGTGTGCACCGGCCAGGACGCCTTCGGCAACGACGTCACGGTGGTGGGGACCGGGCTCCTGTCGCGCTGCCTGCAGCACGAGACCGATCACCTCAACGGCACGGTCTTCGGGGATCGGCTGTCCGCGCGGCTGCGGCGCCAGCTCGACGCCAAGGTCACCGAGCTGGCGTGGCGCTACCCCGACGACTGGCCCGTGTCGCCGAAGGCCACGCATGCCACTCCCCCCGGCGCGACCGCGTGACCGGTTCATCCGACGTTAACTAACAGTCCTTCTCAGGTTCAGATCGGCTCCCTAGGCTCGCGGGACAGATACCCGAGTCACGAGGAGACCCATGTCCCTGAGACAACGCGCGGCCGCCATCGGCGCCGCGACGGCGCTGGCGGCCGGACTGCTGGGGGCCATGCCGCACGACGCGGCGGCCGCCCCCTCCACCCTCATGATCAGCGCCTACCTGGAGGGCAGCAGTAACAACAAGGCGCTCGAGCTGTACAACCCGACGGCGCGGGCCATCGACCTCACCGGCCACCGGATCGAGATGTTCCTCAACGGCGCGTCGTCCGCCGGCCTGACCGTGACCCTGTCCGGGACCGTCGCCCCGGGCGGCTACCACCACGTGGTCCACGCGTCCGCGGACGCGCAGCTGCTCGCGCTCGCCGAGGCCACCAACGGCTCCGGCTGGTACAACGGCGACGACGCCGTCGTCCTCCGGTCCGGCACCACGGTCGTCGACTCGCTGGGCCAGGTCGGCCACGATCCCGGCACCGAATGGGGCTCCGAGCTGTTCGGCACGGGGGACGGAACGCTGGTGCGCTCGGCGTGTGTCGTCGACGCCGACCCCACGGATGCCTTCGACCCAACCGCCCAGTGGACCGGCAAGGGCCTGAACGCGTTCAGCGCCCTGGGCACCTTCACGTGCGACGGCTCAACCCAGCCCACCGACCCGCCCGAGCCGGAGGAACCCGCGATCGTGCCGATCGGGACCGTCCAGGGCACGGGCGACCGGGCCGCCTACGTGGGCCGGGACGTCACCGTCGAGGGCGTCGTCACCGGCGACTTCCAGAGCGGCGGCTTTGACGGCTTCTTCGTGCAGGACGCCGGCGACGGGGACACTGCCACCAGCGACGCCGTCTTCGTCTACCGCGGCGGTGTCGCGGTGTCCCCGGGCGAGCACGTACGGGTCGCCGGCCGGGTGTCGGAGTACCGGAACCAGACGCAGCTCTCGCCCACGTCGGTGGAGGTGCTGGGCTCCGGCGAGCCGGTGACGCCCCTCGACCTGACCCTGCCGCTGGTGTCGCCCGAGCGCCACGAGGGGATGCTCGTGAGGTTCCCCGACGAACTCACGATCATCGAGTACTTCAACTTCGACCGCTACGGCGAGATCGTCTACGGCACCTCGCGACAGCACACGCCGACGGCCGTGGTCGAGCCGGGACCGGCCGCACAGAGCCTGCTGAGCGTGAACCTCGCCAACCGACTGGTGGTCGACGACGGCCGCACCGACCAGAATCCCTCCCCGGCGATCCATCCCAACGGGGAGGCGTTCACCCGCGACAACTACTTCCGCGGCGGCGACGGCGTGTCCGGGATCACCGGCGTGCTCAGCTACGTGTTCAACGCGTGGAAGGTCCAGCCGACGCAGGGCGCCACCCACGTCCCGGCCAACCCTCGGCCCGACGTCCCCGAGGTGGGCGGCGACCTCACGGTCGCGTCGATGAACGTGCTCAACTACTTCACGACCCTGCGCTCGGACGACCCGGAGGCCCGCGGCGCCGACACCGTGGAGGAGTTCGAGCGTCAGCAGGCCAAGATCGTCGCCGCGCTCGCGGCCATGGACGCCGACGTCGTCGGTCTCATGGAGATCGAGAACAACGGCACGGCCGTGGAGAACCTGGTCACGGCCCTGAACGCGCGCCTGGGCGCCGACACCTACCGGGCGGTCAACACCGGCGTGGTCGGCTCGGACGCCATCATCCAGGCGCTCATCTACAAGCGTTCGACGGTGCAGCCCGTCGGCGACTGGGCGGCCCTCGACTACGGTGACGACCTCAACCGGCCGACCCTGCTGCAGACGTTCAAGCAGGTCCGCGGCCCCGAGAAGGTCAACGTGGCGGTCAACCACCTCAAGTCGAAGGGCTCGTCGTGCGCCGGCGTCGGCGACCCCGACACCGGCGACGGCTCCGGCAACTGCAACCGCACGCGCCTGGCCGCCGCCGAGCGGATGATCGAGTGGCTGGCCTCCGACCCCACGGGCGTCGGCGAGGCCCGCACGCTCGTCATCGGCGACCTCAACAGCTACGACCATGAGGCGCCCATCGACGCGTTCGTCGAGGCCGGGTACACGGACCTGGAGAAGGAGTCCGGCGGCGAGGGGGCGTACTCCTACGTCTTCGACGGCATGATCGGCTACCTCGACTACGCCCTGGCCAACGAGTCGCTGGCCGGCTTCGTCACGGGGAGCGCGGCGTGGCATATCAACGCCGACGAGTCGGATCTGTTCGACTACGACACCACCCACAAGGGCGCGGCTGAGGCGGCCCTGTGGGCGGCCGACCCCTACCGGTCCTCGGACCACGACCCGGTGCTCGTCGGCCTCACCCTGACGGAACCGAACTCCGGCCGGTTCGGCGGACGGCCCGACTGGGGCGGTCCGCAGCGCTGACCCCACACAGCAGAGGGCCGGTCCCCAGGCGGGGCCGGCCCTCATGTGTGCGCCCGGGGTCAGTCCCGGCTCCGCGGATCCAACGCGCTCAGCCCCTCGGGGATGCCGTCGACGGGCACGATGACGGTGTCGACCGCCTTCCAGTCCACGTCCCGGCAGCGGTCGTGCAACTCCTCCAGGTCCTCAATACGGAGCCTCGCGCCCTCCACGGGGACCACGAACACCTCGCTGTGGAAGACGTGGCCCATGTCGCGGCTCCTCACGGCGGCCTCCGCGACCCACGGGGTACGCAGCGCCTCGTCGCGGAGCTTCTCGATCAGCGGATCCGGCTCGTCCGACTCGAGCGGGGCGGCCCGGCGGTCCAGCAGGGCGCCGACGGCGCCGCGCACGTTGGTGAAACCGTCCTTGACGATCGACATGGAGACCAGGGCGGCGGCGGCGGAGTCCGCCCACCACAGGCCGAACCCGATGCCGGTGACCCCGACCACGGTCGCCAGCCCGGTCTGCCAGTCCGCCTTGAGCATGTCCGCGTCCGCGGCCAGCACCTTGTCGTGCAGCTGTTCGGCGAGCTTGAGCTTCATCCGGCCGAGGATGACCGGCGGGATGGCGCTGAGCGTCATGACCCCGATCATCAGCCACCCGGACCAGAAGGTCTGGCCGAACAGCGAGATCGCCCCGATCGGCGGCCGCTCCCCCTTGGCGAGTCCCGACAGGCCGTTGTAGAGCAGCATGAGGCCGAACACCAGGAGGGCGACCGCGGAGACGAGATGGCCGGCCGCGATGGCGCGGTGGTGGCCGTAGGGGTGCTCCGGGCTGCGTCCCTTGCGCGCCCGCGCCACCCCGATGAGGAACGCGATCGGCGGTAGAAGCGCCAGTGAGTCCTCCACGAAGGCGGTGCGCATGGCCTGGGACTGACCGGCCGCCATCCCGACGGCGGCGATGATCACGGTCATCACCACCAGCGTGATCCACTCGAGCCGCACCGCCTTGGCGAGGATGGCGGACTGCTCAGGCGGCAGCACCGACGACACCGCGCGCCTCATGCCCGCAGCCCCTTCTCGATGAGGTAGCGGTCGAGGCTGGTCAGCAGGGCGTTCTCCCCCAGGCGGGCCGCGATGACCATCTTCTGCGCTTTGCCGTCCGTCCCGACGACGCGCGTGTAGGGCCGGGTGAAGGCCGCGTGCTTGGACCATGGGGAGTTCGACGCGATCCCGCCGATGACGACGTCGAGCTGACCCAGGTCGAGCAACTCCACCAGTTCACTCTCGGAGCCGTCGCGCCACTCCACCGTGGCGCCGATGGACTCGGCGTAGCCCTCGATGATCTCCACCTCGTCGCCCGAGACCGACCCGTCGTCGGCGACCTCAGTGAACGGCGGGTGGTCGGACACCCCCACCCGCAGGGTCCCCCCGCTCGCCCGCTCCAGCGTGTCGTCCGGGTCGCGGGGGAAGGCGGGCTCCGCACAACCGACCAGCACCAGGCTGATCAGCGCCGCGGTCACCCTCACGATGATGCGCACCATCATCGCAGTGTGTCACGGGCGCAGGGCGTAGGCCAGGATGGCGGCGGCCGTGGCGACGTTCAGCGAGTCGACGCCGGCCGCCATCGGGATCGTCACGTGACGGTCCGCGGCCGCGGACCAGGCGTCGCTCAGGCCCTGTCCCTCGGTGCCGAGCAGCAGCGCCGTCTTCGCCGGGGGCTCGAGGCCGGCAAGGTCGACGGCGCCCGGCGCCAGCGTCGACGCCACGAGCGAGAAGCCCGCGTCCCGCAGGCGCTGCAGGTCGCTGTCGGAGGCCATCCGCCGCCACGGCAGGGCGAGCGACGAGCCCATCGACGCCTTGACGGCGCGCCGGTAGAGCGGGTCCGCGCTGCCGGGTGAGACGAGGACGCCGTCCCAGCCGAGGCCGGCCGCGACGCGGATGATGGCCCCGAGGTTGGCGTGGTCGACGGTGTCCTCGCACACGATGAGGCGCCGTCCGGCCAGCAGTTCGTCCCAGCCGGTCTCCCGCGGGCGGTCGAAGGACCCGAGCGCCCCCCGGTGGACGTGGAAGCCGCTGACGCGTTCGATCAGCGGCTCGGACGCCAGGTACACCGGGACGTCGGGCCAGGCGTCGATCAGTTCGCGGAGGCCGCGCAGCCAGCGCGGCTGCAGCAGGAGCGAGCGCGGTGTACACCCGGCCGCGAAGGCCCGCTCGATGATCTTGACGCCCTCAGCGATGAACCGCGACACCTCGGGCCGGCGCAGCTGCGCGTCCCGCAGCCCGACGTAGTCGACGAGTCTCGGGTCCCCGGCGTCGGTCACGTCGATGAGCATGGGCAGCACTGTACGAGACCCCGCCCCTACGCGCCCCACCCGACCGCCCGCTCCGCCGGGCGCGCCCGATACCCTTGTCGGCCATGGACCCCTTCGCGCTGCTCGACGACGCCCGCACGGGCCGCGCGACCCTCTACACGCGGCTGACCAGGGTCGATCGCGTCGACCTGGCCGGGCTCGACGCGGCGCTGGCCGCCGGCTGGGACCGGGGTGAGCACTGCCTGGCCTGGCTCCCCTACGACCTCGCCGAGGCGGAGACGGGCCTGCGTCACCCCTCTCCGGGCGCGCTCTACTGGTTCGCCGAGCGCCGGGACGCAGACCTGGGCGAGGTGCTCCCGGCCGACGGCCACGGCTGGCTGGCCGACACCGCGCCGGATGTGACCGAGGCCGAGTTCGCGACGCAGGTCGAGGCGATCCGCGCCGCGATCGCCGCCGGGACCAGCTACCAGGTGAACTACACGCACCGGGTGACGGGCCGCGTGGTGGGCAACCCGGCCGCCCTCTACGCGCGGCTCCGCGCGCGGCAGCCCGTCGAGTTCGGCGTCCTCGCGCGCCTCCCCGGCCCGGCGGCCGCATGGACGCTCAGCCTGTCGCCCGAGTTGTTCCTGCACGTCGCGGACGGGGTGGCGACCAGCCGGCCCATGAAGGGGACCGCCGACGCCGACTCGGACCCCGCGCTGCTCGGCACGGACCCCAAGAACCGCGCAGAGAACCTCATGATCGTCGACCTCATCCGCAACGACCTCAGCCGGGTGAGCGTGCCGGGGACGGTCGCGGTCGACCGGTTGTTCCAGGTGGAGCGCGTCGGGAGCCTCTGGCAGATGACCAGCACCGTCCACGGGGACCTCGCTCCGGGCACCACCCCTGCGCTGCTGCTGTCCTCCCTGTTCCCGTGCGGCTCGATCACCGGGGCGCCGAAGCTGGCCAGCATGCGCCTCATCCGCGCCGCCGAGCCCACCGCGCGCGGGCTGTACACGGGCGCGCTCGGCACCATCGAGCCCGCCGATGATCCGCTGGGCTGGCGCATGGACCTTTCTGTGGTCATCCGGACGCTCGAGATCGACGCCGCCGGCACCGCGACGCTGGGCGTGGGCTCGGGCATCGTCACCGACAGCACCGCGGCGGCCGAGTGGGCCGAGTGCCGCGCCAAGGCCCGGTTCGCCACCGACGCCGGACCGACGGTCCACCTCCGCGAGGCGATGCGGGTCGTCGACGGCGCGGCGCCCCTCGCGGCACGGCACCGGTCCCGGCTCGCGGCCTCTGCGCGCGCGCTCGGCTTCGGGGACCCGGGAGACGCCGTCGCCAGGGCGGTCGCGGAGACCCAGCGGGTCGGCAGCTGGCGGGTGGGCATCGACGTCGCCCCCGACGGCACGGCCAGGGTCACTCGCAGCCCGCTGGCTTCGCTGGCCGGCGAGGTCACGGTCCGGTTGGCCCCGGCCCCGTGGCGCCCGGGCGCGCTGGCGCGCCACAAGACGTCGGCGCGCCAGCTGTACGACGACGCCGTCCGCGCGGCGGAGGACGTCGGCGCCTTCGACACGATCGGGTACGACGCCGACGGGTACGTCCTGGAGGGCGGGCGGACGTCGGTCCTCGCGCTGGTGGACGGGCGCTGGGTCACCCCGCCGCTGGACCTCGGCATCCTCGACGGCGTGCAGCGCGCCGAGATCCTGGCCCGCCCGGAGCTGATCGGCGCGGGCCGCATCGAGGAGCGTCGCCTCACCGTCGACGAACTCCGCCGCGCGGACGCCCTCGTCGTCACCAACGCCGTCCGCGGTGTTCTGCCCGCCCGACTGGAGGAGAGTTAAGTGAAGCTGCGGATCGACCCGATGCTGGTCATCATCCTGAGCACGCTGGCGCTGGGGCTGCTGCTGCCCGTCAGCGGATCCGCCGCCGAGGTCCTGGATCTGGTGACCCGGGTGGGCGTGTTCGTGCTGTTCTTCGGCTACGGGGCGCGGCTGTCGGCGGCCGAGACGCTCGCGGGTCTGAGGAACTGGAAGCTGCATCTGGCGATCCTGGCGACGACGTTCGTCGTGTTCCCGCTGCTCGCCACCCCGCTCCTGTTCCTGCCCGACGGCGTGCTGAGCGCCCCGATCCGGGCCGGCCTGATCTTCCTGTGCCTCGTGCCGTCGACCGTCCAGTCGTCGATCACCTTCACATCGCTCGCCGGCGGCAACGTGCCCGCTGCCATGGTGTCGGCGACGGCGTCGAACATCCTCGGCGTGGGACTCACGCCGCTGTTGGCGATGCTGTTCATCCCCACCGCCAGCGGGGGATCCATCGGGTTCGAGCAGGTGTGGGGCGTGGTGGTGCAGCTGTTGCTCCCGTTCGTCCTCGGCCAGCTGTCAAGGTTCGCCACCGCCGGGTTCATGGCCCGCCACCGCACGAGGCTGAAGTTCCTCGACCAGGCGGTCATCATGCTCATCGTCTACGGCGCGTTCTCCGAGCTCCGCGTCTCCGGCGTGTGGCGCGAGCTTCAGCCACTCGACCTGGCTCTGCTCGTGCCCGCGGCCCTCGGCCTGCTGGCGTTCATGTTCGTCTTCACGTGGACGCTGGGAGGCCGGCTCGGCCTGCCGCGTGAGGACCGGATCGCGCTGATGTTCTGCGGCACGAAGAAGTCGTTGGCCACGGGAGTGCCCATGGCGAGCGTGCTCTTCGGCGGCGCCACGGTCGGCGTCCTGGTGATCCCGCTCATGTTGTTCCACCAGGCCCAACTTCTCGCCAGTTCTGTCCTGGCGAACCGCCTGGGCAGGGAGGGGCGCGAGCGTGCGTAATCTGGCGGATCTGGGGGGCGACGAGGTCTTCGTCGGCGACACCCTCACCGGTGTGCTGGGCTCGACCGCACTCAAGGCGATGGAGTTCGACGACTGCACCTTCACGGGCGCCTCGATGCTCGAGGGTCGCCTCTTCGGTGCCATGTTCACGGAGTGCCGCTTCGTCGACTGCGACCTCTCGCTCGCGGACCTGACCAACACGTCGTTCTCATCGTGCACCTTCGAACGCAGCAAGCTGGTGGGTGTGGCCTGGCGCAGGCTGAGGACCTCCGGGTTGGGGCAGCCGTACTTCTCGGAGTGCAAGCTCGACCTGGGCAGCTTTCAGCAGGCCACCGCGGACCGCTGGGTGTTCGAACGCTGCTCCCTGGTCGACGTGGACTTCAGCGACGTCACTCTGACGCGCAGCCGCTTCACCGACTGCGACCTCACCCGGGCGCGCTTCGCCGACGCCGACCTGCGCGACGCGAACCTCAAGGGCAGCTACGGCTACCGCATCGACCTGGCGACCTGCCGCACGAAGGGACTGCGCCTGACGCCCGACGACGCCGCACTGGCGCTGCTGCACCAGTTCGGCATCGATCTCGGCTGAGTGGCGCCCGCTGGGTGCGAGAGGCGACCACCGCCTCTACTGCGAGTCGCCCGGCGGCGTCTCCTGCGGGACGGGCTCAGCCTCGGGCGCCTGCTGCAGCGCCGGCCGGCCCACCTGGCGCTTGGCGAGCTTGGTCTGTTCGAGTGCCTGGGCGTGGGCGATGGCCTTCTCCACCGTCGCGTCGGAGCGCTTCTTGTCCTTCTGCGCCTGCTCCTCGATCTCCGCGTGCACGTCGACCTTCTCGGGGCGCTGGAACTGGGTGGTGGCCTTCGACACGTACTCCCGCACGTCCTCCGCCTCGCCACCGGCGATCTGGCCCAGGCCCTTCAGCGCGTCGTTGAGCTCGCTGGGCACGATCCACATCTTGTTGGCGTCACCGTTGGCGAGTTTCGGCAGCATCTGCATGTACTGGTAGGCGAGCAACGCCTGATCCGGCTGCCCCGCGTGGATGGCCTCGAACACGCTGGTGATGGCCTGCGCCTCGCCCTCCGCCCGGAGCATGGCCGCCTGCCGCTCGGCCTGGGCGCGCAGCACCTGGGCCTCGCGGTCGCCTTGGGCCCGCAGGATCGCGGCCTCGCGGTCGCCGCCGGCGGACAGGATCTGCGACTGCCGCTGGCCCTCGGCCAGCAGGATCTGTGCCCGCTTCTCACGCTCGGCGCGCGCGCCCTTCTCCATGGCGTCGCGAATGGTGGGCGGCGGCTCGATGGCCCGCAGCTCGACCCGGTTGACCTTGATGCCCCACTTGCCGGTGGCCTCGTCGAGGACCGCGCGGAGCCGCTGGTTGATCTCCTCGCGCGACGTGAGCGCGGCCTCGAGGTCCATGCCGCCGATGATGTTGCGCAGGGTGGTCATGGTCAGCTGCTCGATGGCCGCCCGGTAGTTCTGCGCTTCGTAGGCGGCGCGCACCGGGTCCACGATCTGGAAGTAGATGACCGAGTCGATGCTCACCATGAGGTTGTCCTCGGTGATGACCCCCTGGGGTGGGAACGGCACCACCTGCTCGCGCATGTCGAGCGTGTAGCGCACCTGGTCGAAGAAGGGGACGACGAGGTGGGGGCCGGGCTCGAGCGCCTTGCGGAACTTGCCGAGGCGCTCGACGAGCGCCACCTGCTGCTGGCGGATGATCTTCAGCGTCGCGGCGAGGATCATCACGATGAGGATGACCAGCGCGATGAGGACCCAGAAGGTGATGTCGGGCATGGCGGGCTCCTTAGCTGCCGAGCTGTCGACGGGTGGGATAGACGATGAGGGTGATGCCGTCGAGGCCGAAGACCTCGACCTCCTCACCGGCGTCGATGGTGACGCTGGGATCGAACGAGCGGGCCTCCCAGACCTGCCCGGAGACCTTGACCTCCCCGGCCGTGCGCGTGATCGCCGCCGTCGCGTGGCCCGAGGCCCCCACGAGGGTGTCGAGCGACGAGCGGTAGCCCGGGGCACGCCGGACGCGGTCGAGGAGCGTGGGGCGCAGGAGGAATAGCGTGAGGACCGCGGTGACGAGCGCGACGACGATCTGCAGCCACACCAGTCCCGGGAAGATCAGGGCGGTGGCGCCCCCGGCGGCCGCGCCGGCCGCCAGCATCAGCAGCGTGAGGTCCATCGTGAGCAGCTCGGCCGCGGCCAGCAGCGCCGCGAGGATCCCCCAGCCCGCCCACAGGTTGGCCTGGATCCAGTCGAGCAGCTCGTTCACCGTCGGCTCCTGGCGTTCCACCGCCCGCCGTCGGTGGTGACGGTCAGGGGCAGGTCGAAGGTGGCGCTGAGGTTCTCGTCGGTGAGGGTCTCGGCGATCGGCCCGGCGGCCACGATCCGGCCGCCGCTGAGCAGCAGGCAGTGCGTGATGCCGAGCGGGATCTCCTCGACGTGATGGGTCACCAGGATCGTCGCGGGCGAGTCCTCGTCCAGGCACAGCTCGGAGAGCGTGTCGACGAGGGCCTCCCGACCGGCCAGGTCCAGGCCGCCCGCGGGCTCGTCGAGGAGCAGCAGCTCGGGGTCGGTCATCAGCGCCCGGGCGATCTGGACGCGCTTGCGCTCCCCCTCGCTGAGGGTGCCGAACGTGCGTTCGGCGAAGCCGCCCATGCGCATCGAGCCGAGGAGCTGGTCCGCGCGGTCGAGGTCGTAGCCGTCGTACGCCTCGCGCCAGCGTCCGACGACGGCGTAGGCGGCGGACAGCACGACGTCGCGGACCTTCTCCGCGTCCGGGATGCGCTCGGCCAGCGCCGAGGAGGTGAGCCCGATCCGGGGCCGCAGCTCGAAGACGTCGACGGTGCCGACCACCTCGCCGAGGAGTCCCACGATGCCGTCGGTGGGATACAGCTGCGCGGCGAGCAGCTGCAGCAGCGTGGTCTTCCCCGCGCCGTTCGGCCCGATGACGACCCAGCGGTCCTGCTCACCGACCACCAGGCTGAGGTTGTCCAACAGCGTGGACCCACCACGCTGGACCGTCACGCCCGCCAGTTCCGCCACCGCTGCCATGCCCACCAACCTACCCGACCCGCCGGGTGCCCGAGGATCGGCGTGCCGGAAGCCCGGCCGGTTGTCAGGCGCCGGTCGAGTGCAGCCCGCCGTCGACGTGGACCATCTCGCCCGTGGTGGAGGGGAACCAGTCGCTCAGCAGCGCCACGACGGCCTTGGCCGACGGGACGGCGTCGCTCGTGTCCCACGACAGCGGGGCGCGCTGGCCCCAGATGTCGTTGAACGACGACGCGCCGGGGATGGCCTTCTTGGCCACCGTGTCGAGGGGCCCGGCCGCGACGAGGTTGACGCGGATGCCGTCCGGGCCGAGGTAGCGGGCGAGGTACCGCGACGTCGACTCCAGCGCCGCCTTCGCCACGCCCATCCAGTCGTAGGTCGGCCAGCTGACCCGGGCGTCGAACGTCAGCCCGACGACCCCGGCCCCGCGGTTGAGGATCGGCTTGGCGGCCATGGTGAGCGACTGCAGCGAGTAGGCCGAGATATGCAGGGCGTTCGCGACGGTTTCCCACTCGGTGGTGAGGAACGCGCCGCCGAGCGCCTTCTCCGGGTCGGCGTAGGCGATCGAGTGGACGATGCCGTCGAGGCCGTCGTCGAAGTGCTCGCTGAGCGTCTCCGGGAGCGCCGCCAGGTGATCCGGGTTGGTGACGTCGAGCTCGATGAGCGCCGGCACCGGGTCGAGGTTGGCGATCGCCCGCTGCGCGGGGGCGATGGCGCGGCCGGCGGCGGACACCACGACGGTGGCGCCCTCCCGCTGCGCGATGTCGCACACCGCGTACGCGATCGAGGTGCGCATGGTCACGCCGGTGACCAGGATGTTCTTGCCTTCGAGGAGACCCATCGCGGCGTCCTTTCTAGTGACCCATGCCGAGGCCGCCGTCGACGGGGACGACGGCGCCAGTGATGTAGCCGGCGTGTTCGCCGGCGAGGAAGAGTGCCGCGTGGGCGACGTCGTCGACGGTGCCGAGGCGGCCCGTGGGGATGCGCGACTTGTAGCCGGCGATGGTCTCCTCGGGCAGGACGGCGGTCATGTCCGTCTCGATGAAGCCCGGGGCGACCACGTTGGCGGTCACGTTGCGGCTGCCGAGTTCGCGCGCCAGGCTGCGGGCCATGCCCACCAGCGCGGACTTCGAGGCGGCGTAGTTGATCTGCCCGGGAGAGCCGAGGAGCCCGACGACCGACGAGATGAGGATGACGCGGCCGAAGCGGTTGCGCATCATCGGGCGGGTCGCCCGGCGCACCACGCGGAACGTGCCGGTGAGGTTGGTGTCGATGACGGTGTCCCAGTCCTCGTCCGACATCCGCATGAGCAGCGTGTCGCGGGTGACGCCCGCGTTCGCGACCAGGATCTCCACCGGGCCGAGCTCGGCCTCGATGGTCGAGAAGGCCTGGTCGACCTGGCCCTGGTCGGTGATGTCGCAGGTGACGCCGAGGACGCCGTCGGGGACGCCGCCGGAGCGGTACGTCGCCGCCACGCGGTAGCCCGCGTCGCGGAACATCTCGGCCATCGCGCGCCCGATGCCCTTGGAGCCCCCGGTGACGAGGACGACTCTTGATTCAGCCACGGGAGCAACCTACCGCATGGGCCCGCGGTGACGGCCCGCCCGCTGGGCGCCGGACTATGCTGGAACGCATGGCCAAGGCGACGGACGCGACGCTCATCACCAGCGCCGGCCGCAGCCGGACACTGGACCTGGAGGAGCGCCAGCGCCGGTACCTGATCACCATGGGCGTCCGCACGGCGTGCTTCCTGGCCTTCCTGGTCGTGCCCGGCTGGTGGAAGATCGCGGCCCTGGCCGCCGCGGCGCTGCTGCCGGCGTTCGCCGTCCTGTTCGCCAACAACGCCGACCACCGGCCGCCACCTCCCGTGCGCCCCGACGAGCCCGCCCGGCCGGCCATCAGCGGCGGCCAGATCGTCCCCGGCAGCGTCGAGGAGGGCAAGTGAGCCGTCAGGTGAAGCGGTGGATCGCGATGGGTGTCTTCGCCGCGGTCCTCGCCACGACCTTCATCCTGCTCGGCCAGTGGCAGCTCCGCCGCCTCGACGAGCGGCGTGACTCGAACGCGATCGTGGAAGCGCACCGCGCCCTCCCCGTCGCGCCCTACCACGAGGTGATGACGGGCACGATCGACGACGACGACCAGTGGTACCGCGTCACCGCCACAGGCACCTACACCGGGGACTGGTTCCAGGTCCGCTACCGGTCCCTCGACGGCGCCTACGGCAGCGAGGCCGTCGCGGTCCTGCGGACCGACCGGGACGACCTGCTGCTCGTCAACCGAGGCTTCCTCCCCCGGCAACCCGGTCACCCCGACGGCGTCCTGCCTGAGCCGCCGGAGGGAGAGGTCACCGTCACCGGCTTCGTGCGGCGCAACGACCGCGGCGACGAGGGCGCCATGACGCCGCATGAGAACCAGATCCGTCTGCTCAACTCCGACGCCCTGGGCCGCGCGCTCGGCGAGGACCTCGTCAACGGGTACGTCGCCCTGCTGGAGTCGACGCCTGCCGAGTCCCCCGATCTCCGGCCGCTCGGCGCGCCCGCCCTGGACGAGGGCCCGCACCTCAGCTACGCCCTCCAGTGGTTCGCGTTCACGGCCATCGGCGTCATCGGCATGGTGGTGCTGGTGCGCGCCGACCTCCGCGACCGTCGTCGGGAGCGGCAGGCGGGCCCCGCCAGCTCCCCACCGCCCCCGCGGTGAGCGGCCTGGACTGGCTGCGCTGCCCGCACTGCGCGGCGCCGCTGACCCGCACGCCGGGCGCG
>Ga0209347_1003515_pt1 | contig 18064 bp, 15 predicted proteins | sample AutmiccommuBRH23_FD_187382 | JGI IMG/M metagenome (GOLD analysis project Ga0209347, IMG submission 187382) | Deep subsurface microbial communities from Mt. Terri, Switzerland - Autotrophic microbial communities BRH/23 (SPAdes) (version 2) | ecosystem: Environmental > Aquatic > Deep subsurface >...
TCATGGATGGTCTTGCCTGCCCCGAGGTACTCGACATTCTCGACAATCCACTGGAAATCCTGCTGCTCTTTCTCCGCGAGATCCTTCAACTGCTCCAGCGAAGCGGGATAGTTGCCGTCGTGATGGTCGGCGTAGATACAGGCGAGCAGGCCGAACCGCATCAGCCTTCTCACGGATTCCGCGTGGCGCTGCGATTGCGGGTCGCTGTCGGCCGGCGCGTCGCCGACTTCGTCGTGCAACATCCTGTAACGAAATTGCACCGTCTGGCCGGCCGTATCGACCGCAAGCATCTGGAGCATGCCGATTCCACCCTCCCGGGTCTTGAAGGGAAAGACGCTCTGGTAGCTGTCCGGCCGGAACAGCAGGGGCCTTCGCGGCTGGTACGATGCGCGGTTCATGTCCTCCCGCAGGTCTACCGGATTGGCGGCGGCCCACTCGGAAGCCATCCACGTCCAGAAGTACAGTCCCACGCCGACCAGGCCGTCGCCCTCGTCGGACATCCTGGCGATGGCATCGACGCCGTTCTCTTCGAGCCATTTCATCCACTCCTCGGCGGGCACGCGAAGCACCTGTGAGGGAATCGCGACGGTCCGGCCCGTATCCAGGTCGATTGCACTCGGCTGCGACAGATCGCCTCCTCGATCGACATTCCACAACGTTACGATCTGGACCGGGCCGTAACCGGGGGTGACGGCCTTCTCCGCTCGCCAATTCAGCCACGCCGTTTCCTCGTCCCGGCGGTGGATCTGGACGACCGCCAGGTTCCCATCGCTGGTTAGGACCGCGGCGAACGGCGTCTTCTCCGTGGGTGATACGCCGGCGGCAGTGCTCGTCTGGATTTCCGAAAGATGCGAGAACGCCCAGCCGACCACGTCGTCCCAGCCGGGATTGATCAGCGTGATGGCCCAGATTCGATTCGACGAGCCCGGCAGGATCTTCAGCGAGCCGCCGTTTTCGGTGCTCCAGGTCACGTCGAAGTCCTCCGGCCGGGCATCTCTCAGGGGGATCGCGCCCGTAGGGTCCAGATCCAGGGCCATATTCGTCCGAATCTCGGCGTTGAAGGCATAGGTCTTCTCATGTGTGACGCGGGTGAGCCGCTCCACGCCCACAGCCAGGGCGGCGACGACGACGACCGCCGCGATGGCCGGCTTGGTGAGTTTGCTGTGCATAATTCTCTCTCCCATTGATCGAAATCGTTGAGTCTCGGATCTTCGCAGGTGCAGCCGATACTTCTCGAGCACACGCTGGAGAATCTGCTCGTCCTTGCGAGAATCGGTCCGGAATTCCAGGCTCCTCACATGACGCTCGAAGTGGGATTTCTCTGAAGGTTTCATGGTTCCAACTCGCTATTCATCAGGGCCCGCAGCTTCTCGAGCCCGTACCGGTATCGGCTTTGCACGGTGTTGATCGACGCGTTTTGCAATCGGGCGATTTCGCGGAACGTCAGCTCCGCTCGCAGGTGCAGAGTCACGACCTCCCGCTGCTCCGGCGGCAGTTGCTCCAATGCCCGGTGCAGATGCTGCAACTGATCGTGGTGCAGGACCCACCGGTCGGGCCGGACCTCGTCGCCAGCGGCGAGGTCCTGTGTCACGGGACTTCCGCCGCGTCGCACGGCATTCGCTCGGTGCAGGTTGCGGGCCCGGTTGAGCACCGATTGGATCAGGTATCCCTTGAGGCTGCCGTCGATTCGCAGCCGATCCACCGATTCCGCCAGACCGACGAACACATCCTGCACGATGTCCTCGGCCGCCGCGGTGTCCCGAACCAGGCCGCAGGCGAGCTTCAGGAGCAGGTTCTTGTACTTGGCGTAGACTCGCACCATGGCGGGCTCGTGCCCGCGTTTGAGTCTCCAGATCAGTCGCCTGTCTTCCAGCATTGCCATCGAGCGTCGCACCCATGGGTCGTTCTCGCCTACTCAGTACACCCGACCCACCGCGTTTCGTCTACCGGCAAGCGATTTTTTGTGCGAGATAGCGGAAGGTGCGTCCCCGTTCGGTGACATCACTGCGTCCAAAGAGGAAAGACGCCGGACCTGCTGGATCCGGCGTCTGTGATGCGCTTCCGGTGGAAGCCCTTGTCGGCCTGTCCTTTGGGTAGGAGCTACGGCGACATGGGCAGGCCGTACTTCGCAAGCCTTTCGGGCTCGATGAACTCCGTGTGGGCGTCGAGGAACAGGAAGTTCGTCCCCTGGCCCTCGGCCAGCATGGTCCTGTCGTAGGCCACCACCGACGAGGGCTCTTGGGAGAACAACAGCCCGGCCCCGAGGTATTGCACGTTCTCCACGATCCACAGATATCGATCCTCGCGGCCTATTTGTTGTCGGATCTCTTCGAGCGACTGCGGCAGGCGGTCCTGATTGCTGTTGGCGTAGGTCCGCAGACCCCGCCCGAGTTGGTTGAGGCACCGCTCCGACCAGGCCAGCCGGGACAACTCGGCGTTCTTCTCCTTGATGGCTTCGATCCCGTCGGTCAGGCCGTATTTCGCAAACTCTTTCGGCTCGACGAAATCGATATGCGTGTCGAGGAACAAGGCGACGGTCCCCTTGCCCGTGGCCAGCAGCGTTTTGTCGTAGGCCGTCAGCAGGGTGGGCGGTTCCGCCACGGTCAGCCCGGCCCCGAGGTATTCCACGTTCGCCAGATACCACTGATACTGCTCCTCGCTGTCGGCGAAGTCCCGGATCTCTTCGAGCGACGGGGGCAGCCGGTCCTCGTGCTGACTGGCGTAGATCAGGACGCTCCGCCCGAGACGATTGAACCAATCCGCCGACCGGGCAAGCATGGCCGATTCCGGATCCTCCTGGACCTCGGCCCCAGCCTGGTCGGGAGCGTTCTCCTGCACCATTCTATAGCGAAACTCCACGGTTCGTGCGGCCCGATCCGCTCCGAGCATCTGCAGGATTCCTACGCCGCCGTCTCCCGTCCTGAAGGGATAGACGTACTGGTATTGGCCTTCCTGATAGAGGATCGGATCCCGGGATTGATGCGACGCGCTGCTCAGACCCATGAGCCCTCGGAGTTCCATGGCGCTGGGTTTTGCCCACAAGCCCGGCTCCAGTCTTTGGAAAGCCAACTCCACACCCGCCAGACCTGCCCCATCCTGCGAAATTCGGGCGATTGCATCGATCCCATTCTGCTGGAGCCAGTCGAGGAAGCCTTCCGGGGCAAGGGCCAGCGTTTGCGGCGGGATGGCGACCGTCCGGCCGGTGTCGAAATCAATTGCGCAGGGCTGCGTCGTCGCGTTGTCCGGATCGACGCAGGCGAGCGTGACGGTCTGCGTGGGAGCGTAGACACAAAGCGACGTGTTCTCCACACGCCACAGGAGCGAGGCTCGGCTTTCATTGTACGAGCCGATTTGCACGACGGCCATGTTCCCCTCGCTGGTCAAGACGGCCGCGTAACGGCTCTGGCGGGCTGATACGCTGGTGGCGTCGCTTGCCTGGATCTTCTTCAGGCTGGAGATCGCCCACCCCACGGCCTCGTCCCATTCCGCCTCCCTCCAGGACAACGCCAGCAGCCGCAGGGATGAGCCGGGCATGATCCGCAGCGTGCCGCCGGCCTCGCTGTCCCAGGTCACGTCGAAATCCTCCGGCTGGGTCTTCCTCAAGGGGATCGCGGCCTTCGGGTCCAGGTCCAGGGCCGTGTTGGCCCGGATTTCGGCGCTAAAGGCGTTCGTTTTTGGGGTCCTGCCCGGCCGAAGCGTCTCCACGCCCACGGCCAGAGCGGTTATCACGACAACCGCCGCGATGGCGGGTCTGACAAATCTCGTCTTCATAAGAACTCTCCATAAGCAGTCGCCGCCTCGGGGCTCCGTCGCAGCCTGCGAGGGATGCAGTCTCCCGGCGACGTCCTGCCATATCCGCCGACGCGTGGCGTCGGTCGCTCCGCAATTTGCCTGTTGAATCGCACGTTTTATCGGATCTGACGGTCTCATGTCACAATCTCCCGTTCAGGATCGACCGCAGTTTTTCGATGCCCCGCCGGTATCTCGCCTGCACGGCGACGAACGAGGCGTTTTGTATCTCCGCAATCTGGCGGAATCTCATCCCCGCCTTGACGCGAAGCACGACCGCCTCCCGTTGCTCCTCGGGAAGCTGTGCCAGCGCTTCGTAGATCCGCCGGGCCTGCTCGGTGCAGATGAGCCCATTTTCCGGCGGCTCGGCCTGGGGCTTGACGCCCTCCGGGCTCGGGTGTTCCCGACGCCGCTTGACCGCCCGCAGCCGGTCCCGGGCTCGGTTGGCGACGCAGGTCGCCAAGTAGTGCTTAAGGTTGCCCGTGAGTCGAAAGGTGTCCGCGGACTGGGCCAGCGAGACGAAGACGTCGTGTACGACGTCCTGGGCCGCGTGGCTGTCGTTGAGAAACGCCATCGCCACGCCCAGCAGGTAGTCGAGGTACTTCTCGTACATGCGGCGAAGCGCATCCTCGCCGCCGAGCTTGAACCTCAGCTTCAGTAGTTCGTCTTCAATCATCGGCCGTCGTGATCTCCGGAACGATCGTTCTCTACCATTATCACGCCTGCGGGCGTCATTCCAATACACGAAATCTTCGAGTCTTCCACCAACCGTTGCGCAAAGGAAAGGCCGGGCCCGCCAGGCCCGGCCTTCGTGTCGGGAGAGAGAGCCGATCTCGCGGTTATTGGCCTCCTCTGGGCGTACCGACGGACCAGGTGATTTCGGTTCCGTCGTTCAAGACGTACCGTGTTCGCTTGAAGGAGAAGACGCGGCCCTCGACGGTTTCCTCGTATGTGCCGAGGTCCTCTCCCGGTCCCGCGTCCTTGAGTTGACGCCATTCCTTCCAGCGTTTCTCGTCGTCGAACCCGCCGCCCCACTTCATGCCTTCCCGCATGTCGCTGGTCCGGCCGTCGGCGAGCACATATCTGTATTCGTGCACTTTCATGTCCACGACGCCGTTGATCGCCGTTTCTTCAATCCGGAGCAGATCTTTCTTGCCCTGCTGGCTCAGGATTTTCATCTCTTCCAGATCCCTTGCCTTGCGATCCACATCCGTTGCTTCGTTGGCGTCCGTTGTGATGAAGCCCTCGCCCAGCGCTCCTTCGCCGCCCTCGCTGTAGAAGATGTGCCGAGTGCCGTCATCGGACTTGCCCCAGTAATAGACCCTGCCCATATTCACGCCCACCGCCGTTATGGCTCCGACGCCGATGCAGACCAAGGCGGCGATTGCGATTCGCGTGGTTGACATTCTCATGATGAGTCTCCTCATGTTCCTGCGGTCTGGAGCCAACTCCTCCGTCCGGCCGTCACCGGCTCGGGCGATGTTGGCCCAGAGGTCCTCGTCCATTGCACGACTGGCTCTGAACGATAGTTGCTTGACGAAACGTTCTATTTCCTCTGCGGGTTTCATGTCAGAGTCTCCCATTCAGAATGGACCGCAGTCTCTCGATTCCGTGTCTGTACCGGCCCCGCACCGTCGTAAGGGGTACGCCATGAAGTCGTGCGATTTCGCGGAGCTTCAGTTGCCCCTTCAGGTGCAGGGCGATTGTCTCTCGCTGCTCTTCGGGCAGTCGGGCCAGGGCCCGGGCGACCAGCCTCGACCGTTCGTCGGAGAGCAGCCGCCCGTCCGGCGGGTCGAAATCCGACTCCAGGGGCATTTCCACATCGAGCGTTTGTCCCTGTCGCTTACGGGCCCGCATCCGGTCGCGGATGCGGTTGACCACGCAGGTGGCCAGGTAGGCCCGCAGGCTGCCGTGGACCCGGAACCTGCCGCCGGACTGGGCGAACGACACGAAGACATCGTGTACGACGTCCTCGGCCGTCGCGGCGTCGTTCAGCATCGCCATCGCCAGCGTCAGCAGATGGTCGCGGTACTTCTGGTAAATCCGCTGCATCGCGTCGATGCTGCCGGCCTTGAACCTCAGTTTGAGCAGCTCATCTTCGATCATTCGGGAACCCGTTATTCTCGTAGCAGCGATCGCTGTTCCCTATTATCACGAGTGAGCACCCATCCGGGGCACAGAAATCTCGCAGTTTTTGTGGGCTGCGGCTCGCAGAGGAGAACGAAAGCGAGAGCGGCTCCCGCTATAGCCGCTCTCGCTGGTTTCATACCGGCAGGACTACTGGGCTTCTTTGGGTTTGCCCTCCGCCTGGACAACCTGCGTCCCATCGCTCAGGGTGTATCGCTTGCGCTCGAAGCGGAAGACCCTGCCTCTGACCTCCTGTTCGTAGACGCTCAGGACCTCCCCGGCGTTGGCTTCGATGAGACCTCGGAGTTCCTGCAATTCGGCATCGGTCAGACTCGCCCAGCCATCGCCCTTAACAGTCCCGCTGGAGAGGGTCACGACCGTCCCGTCGGCCAGTACCAGCAGGCGGTTCTCGAAAACGAAGGTCTTGTCGTACAGGACATTCTCGGTTGGCTCAAGGGTCTCCCCCTCGCCCAGTTCCTTCAAACGCCAGGCCTCGGTGACCTGGTCGCCCGTCAGGACCTTGGTCGGCGGCGCCAGGGAGGGATCCCCCTCGCCGATCGTGATCTCTCGACCGTCGGCCAGCATGTACCGGCAGATGAGCGTGCGGTGGACCTGGCCTTCCACATTCCTATCAAGGACCCCGACGACGTCTCGGACGCCTTGCGCCCGCAACCGGGCGGCTTCCTCGATATCCTTCTGCATCTGCTCGGGCGATACGGGCTTGTCCTGGTCGGGGTCCCCCTCGTTCATCAGATGCGTCCGGCCGTCGGCGAGCACATACTTGAACCGGAGTACCCGGAACGGCTTGCCATTGAGGGGCTTGTCGACGACGCCTACCAGTTCCCTGATGTCCTGCTGCCGGAGGATTTCAATCTCCGCCAGGTCGCGTTGCATCTGTTCGACATTCGCTTCGCCTTCCTCGTCCGGGCTGAGACTTACCGAGCCCATCGTCGCTATGCCTACACGCCGCGTGACACCATCGGCATCGTTGTAGGTTACTTCGTAACCGGCTTCCGGCTCGGTGAAGAACAGGTAATCACCGTCCTTGGTCTGCCCCGCGAAGTAGTACTGATGAATCGTCACCCCGACCACCGCCGCCGCGGCGGCCGTGCATAGCACCGCGGCAATGACCGCCGCCGTTTTCCACGTTCTTCCATTGATCGACATGGCATTTCTCCTTGCGAGCTCCGTGAGGACCCGTCGTCGCAACTGCCGGCGGTGCGGATCGGATTCACGCACCGGCGGGACGATCCCCTCCAGATACCGCTCGATTCTCTCGGTGTTCTTGTCCATGGTTTCGTTCCTGTCTCAACTCGGCAGAACGCCCCAACACACCAGGATCTCCTGCAACTGGGCCAGCCCGCGGTGCAGTTGGGACTTGATTGTGCCTTCTCGTTTGCCGGTGATCGCTGCGATCTCGGCAATCGTCCTGTCCTCGAAATACCGCAGGATGATCACCGTGCGGTACTTCAGCCGCAGTTGCAGCATCGCCTTGTGGACCAGGCGGTACTCCTCCGCGGCCGCCGGAGCCTCGCTGCTGGCGGGTGCAGGGGCGGCAAATGCCTCATGCTCCGGCCGAAGATTGACGGACTTGAAGCGCTTTCGCCTGCGATAGTGCATCCGCACTTCGTTCATGGCGATACGGTACAGCCACGCCCGCAGGGGTATCCGCTGCCATCGGTACTGCCCAAGGTGGCTGAAGGCCGCCAGGAAGACGTTCGACGTCAGATCTTCCGTGAGGCTGGGATCCAGGGTGCAATGGTAGACGTAGCCGAAGACCTCCCGGTAGTACCGGTCGTAGAGTCTGCCCGCGGCCTCGGTGTCGTGCCGAGCCGACCAGGCCAGCGCTCGGTCGTCTTCAAACATCTCCGTTCGAGGATCCAAGCCGCACTCTGCTGCTTCATCCGTCATTTCACTGCTCCGGAGCCCGTCTTCACCAATCATAATGCACGAGTCGCGGAAACGTTGCATTTCATTCCGAGCGCGCGAAAAAAGGCCGGGCTCCTGGATCGCCCGGCCTGGGTGGTCGTCCTCATCAGGTGAAAGGATCAGTCGTCGATCTGCCACCAGCCGCCGTCGAAGTCGTGCCACTGGGGGCCCAGGACGACCGTGCGGTTGCCGTTCTTGCTCACGCACCGGGCGCTGGCGTGGTCGCCGGCTTTGCTCATCGTGATCGAGGTGACGTAGATCTCGCCGCCCTGGCTGTTGAGATTGGAGGCGATCATTCTGGCCAGCTCCTCGGGGCTGGCGACCTTATCGCCGAGTCCCTTCTGGAAGTTGCGGGCGTCCTCGGCCGTACCGCCGAAGAGGTTCGGATCGTAGGCGACCTGGCCCTTGGCGAGTTTGAACAGGTAGGGCAGGTTGTAGTTGGCGAAGTAGGCGGCGCCGTCCTTGGCCTTCAGGGCGTCGATCATCGATTGAATCCGGGTCCGCAGTTCCTTCGGCAGGTTCTCATCCTGGTTGAAATCGTACGGGGCGGCGTTCGCGGCCACGACGATGTCCTGGTTCTCCGTCAGCGTCGTCGCTCCCTTCTCGCTGCGAACTTCGATGGAGCCTTCCGTCACCTTCACGGCCAGCAACTGCACGCGTTCCTTCGTATTGGCGGCGACCTCATCCATCATGTTCATGGTGAACTGCGTGCCGAGGGCTTTCACCTGGCCGTAAGGACTGGTGACGATGAACTCGCCGTGCCCCTTGGCGACGGTGACCTCGATCCGGCCCGCGATGTGCTCGAAACCTCTCTTGCCTGTTATGGCGGATGTGCGGATGCTGGCGCCTTCGGCCAGCTTGACGCTGGAACCGTCGGCGAAGGTGTGCGTGGTTGGCCCTGTGATCGTCTCCATGGCGACTTCGGAGACGGCGGGCAGATTGTCCGCGGGATTGTGGGTGAACTTGGCGATTCCGACGATGGCGGCGACTGCAATCGCGGCCGCGGCCGCGAGTTTGACGAATGTTGCGTTCATGATGATTCTCCTGATCCAAAGCGGTTGCCGCGTTTGCGGCGTCCGCGAGGTGAGCATTTCCACGGCCTCGGGGTGATTCGCGACCCATTTGGTGAAGTCCGGCCGCGTGTCGTCCGAGTGGATGGCCTTGTCCAATGCCTTATCGAGCCATTTGTCGTCGTTTACGCGTCCCATGAGTCACTCCCGAAACCATCCTGTTTCAACCATTCTGCGATTCTGCGTTTGGCCCGTGTGAGCCGGCCGTTGACTGCCGCCGGCGTCAGGTCGAGCACCTGTGAGATCTTCGCCTGTGAGAACCCGTTGAAGTACCGCATCACGATCAGTTCCCGTTCGCCGTCGGGCAGTTGAAAGACGGCCCGACGGACCGCGTCCGACTGCTCCTGCTGCTGGGACTGCCCGTCGGCGGCGTCATCGGCCGGCTCTTCGGACATCGGACCCGTTCGGACCTTGCTCCGCAACATCTGCCGGCATACGTTCCGGCAGATCCCGCCGAGCCAGGGCCCGAACTTGTCCCGGTCCCGCAGCGACCGCAGTTCCCGGCAGGCCAAGGCGAAGACCTCCTGTGCCGCATCTTCCGCCGAGTGCCGGTCGCCCAACTGGGCGTAGGCCAGGGCCACGATCGGATTGTGATACCGTTGGTAAAGAGCGCCGAAGCCTTCCAGCCGGCCTTGCTGGGCCGCTTCGATCAGTACTGCATCGGACTGTTCCACAGACTCGATTCTCATCGGAAACCCTGTCGTTGCTTTCACCGGTGCACCTGCTTGAATCCGGGTTCTCACAGAGTAGTGTACCCACCCGTCCGGAATGAGCGCGAAAAACGCGAAATTCCTCCGGGGAATTATAAGCGGCCGGCCCGGGCCGGAAAAGACCAAAGGCGGCGGGCCGCAGGCTGGAGGCGGCAGACAGAAGGGACCGACGATGGGGCGACAGCGGTAGGGTGGACTCCGTCCACCATCTTTCTCATGCGAGCGACGAGGGCCGAGCGACGGTTCTGTCTGCCGATTCCGAACGGGTCACGGGCCACAAGTCACGGATCACGGCCTGGGAACCGCGGATGAACGCAGATGAACGCAGATCAGAAGGAAGCGACAGACGCTCGACTCCGTTACATGGGGCTCTCTTCTCAGTGACCTCTGTGTCTCCGTGGTGAACGCGCTTGCCGGCCTTCGGCCGCAACTCAAGAAGGTGCTCACACGAAGTCACAAAGACACGAAGGAAACGACTCCGCTGTTTGACTATTGGCGACCGCCCAACTGTTTGCGAATGCGTCGAGGATCTCTGGCACAATGGAACAGGCCAAAGATGACTACACAATCACCCTCAAGGCGGTAGTAGATGGCGTACGGGAACCGTCGCAGCAGTCGTCGGCGGAAGTCCCCATGGATCCATGCGTACATTTCCGGATTGCGGGTCAACTCCTCGCAGCAAGCATAGAAGACACGCAGAAACTCCTCTCCGAGACCCGGAGCTTTGCTTTCGTACCACGTCCGGCCGTTCCACGCGTCGGCTTCGACCGATGGCAGAAAACGCAGGGCGTGCGTCATTTCCTGGCCTCGATCTTCGTTCGCAGGTCGTCGAGGGTCAGCAACCTGCCCGGGGCTCTCTCATATTCCGCCAGTCTGCGGTCCAACTCCTGACGGTGGCTGTCCGGCATCGGGACGCTCGACTCGTCCGAGGCGATGCTATCCCACAAGTCCTCCAGCAGGAGGATCTTCTCCGCCGTCGTCAGCCGTGCAAGTTCAGGGATTTCGTCGACACGCATCCGTCATGCTCCAATCGAATCGGGACTTCATTGCGGCCGGCGGCGAACCGGCCGGTTCCACGACCTCTCATCATACCGGCTCTCCAAGGCAACAGCAACCCTCCGCTGCTCCAGATACTCGATGTCCTCCAGCAGTCTGGCCCGGGGGGACCGAGTCGCTGGGCACGGTTCGACCGTCGAACAGTCAGACGGTTCGACCGTCACGTCGGGCCACGGGGCACGGACCACGGACCACGGACCACGGCCTGGAGACCGCGGATGAACGCCGATGAACGCGGATTGAGGCGAAATGACGGACGCTCGACTCCCTTGCATGGGGTCTTCTTCTCCGTACTACAAAGGCTTCCCATCCTATTTTCCTGGCGAGCATCGTCAACGAAGAGACCGCAAGTTCTAAAGACAGGGAGGATTCTATCTCACGCAGTGACGCAGGGACGCTGGGAAGAGAAGGCACGAACGCAAGAGGAGAGAAGAACACTGCGGGGACCGACACTCCGCATTGCTGCGTTTCTCCCCTCCTTCGTTCCCCCTCTGCGTCACTGCGGCTCTGCGTGAATCCATCTTGGGTTGCGGCCGGAGGCCGCGCTGGGGCCTCCGTGTCTCCGTGGCGAACCCGCTTCCCGGCCTTCGGCCGCAACCAAGAGCGTATATCGCTTTGCATGATACTGGCGGAGAGAGGGGGGGCTGCGGCCAGTCTCCGACATCTCCGCTGGTATCCCATCATGCGTCAAACGAACTCTTTCTACAGATCACGAGGCTCCGTCAGCGTGTGAAATGGCCTTGAGCCCCCACGGCCCGGATTCCGACGCATCCGCCTCGGAAATCCGCGAGAGCGGAGAATCCGCACAATCCCGGAGGCCGGTAAAGCGTAATCGAATGTCCGACCCCGGAAGTCCACGCTGAGATGGCTCCGCGAGCAATCCCGGGCAGACCGGGACGACCGGTCAGTTCTTCTGCGCACGCAGCATTGCCACGGCTTGTTCGAGCACGACGTCCCGCCCGGCGGCGATGTCCGCTTTGGCGGGGATCACCTCTACGTTGGGACGGCACCCAATTCCCACGAACTCGCGTCCATCCGGGTAGGTGTCCCGTTTCGTGCAGATGCGGGCCCCGCCTCCGCCGGGCAGTTGGATGGTGAGGGGTTGTCCGGTTGAGCCCAAAGTTCTGCGCCCGACGACTTGGCCGCGTTTGCTGGTCTGAAAGGCCACCACGAAATCCTCGGCTGCACTTGCGGTAGCCGGACCGGTCAGGACCACCACCGGGCCCTCAAATCGCTTGCCTTCCGATGGCTCGATCGTGCCGTGGGTACCTTCGTACCATTGCTCCTCCCGGCCCCAGGCGCGAAACGCCGGCAGGTACTGGCGGGTCTTCCAGTGAGAGCCTTCCACAGGTTCGTCGATCAGCCTCTTGAGGATGGCATAGCCCACGCCCGAACTGCCGCCGCCGTTGTCCCGCAGGTCGAGAATCAGTCCCCTGGCCGTCAGGATCTTTTCGAATGCCTCCTCAAACTGCTTGATTGTTGCGTCGGAGCCGAAGGAGTCCAGGTTGATGCGGAGCACGCCGTCCGGCAGTTCGCACAGGAAAGGCTTCTCGTCGCGGGGAAAGTTGTAGCGTCCTCTTGTCAGAAGGACCTCCCGCTCGGTTCCCTCCAGATTGCGAATACGCATCGCTGCCTTCGTTTCGAACTCGCCTCCCGCCAGTCTGGGGTAGGCATCCAGCTCTCTTTGCTGCGGGGTCGAAGCGGCGATGTAGGGATACAGATCTTCGGCGAGGATCTGCTCAACCGCTCGGCCGTCGATATGGGTGATTTCATCGCCGGGTTTGAGGCGAGCTGCGAGCAATTCCACCTTCAGTTCCGGCTGCTTGATCTGCTCGGCCGGGTAGACCCGAATGACTACTGCTTTGCCCTGCACCGCCGCGATCTCCACCGGCGGCCGGCAATCGGGCTCATCCGACGGCCCCCAGACATCGGTGTGGCCGTCTTGCAGCAGTGCGATGCATCGCCTCAGCACGCGGTAGTACTGGACGTCGGTCCCGGCCTCCTGGACCTTCGGGATGTACTCGACGAGCACGGCATCCCAATCAACCTGGGGCACCCGGTCCCAGAAGGCGAAGTTGAATTTCGCCTCGCTCCAGAGATGGATGAATCCAGCGAGGCGTTCCGTTTCCGGCAGGGGGACCGCGACCTTGAGTTTCCCGTCGTTGTACCACGTGCTCATCTTCTTGTTGTTGAGCCTGTACTGGCGGTACTCCTCATGATTCCGTTCCAGGTTGTCGGACATGCAGAAATCGATCCGCGTTTTTCCCTCGTGGACAGTCCACTTGATGATGGCCAGGCAGGGAGTGTGCCCCACCTGCCGCAGCGCGCCCGTGAGGTCGATCCAACTGCCGCCGCCGGTGCGCAGGCCGTCGGCAAGGTACGCATCACCACGAATGATTTCTTTGCCGTCCTCTTGGGCGTAGCAGTAGAGGATGAACTTCTTCAGGCTGTAGGGATTGGGCTCAAAATCCAGTTGAGCGGCCTGGCCTTTCTCGAGCGAAACGGTGATGTCGCGATTGAGCGCATAGGCCTGCTTCGTGGTCACGCACCTCTGAGATTCCGCAATAAGATCCTGCGTGGAGCGTGCCTCGCAGAGCGATGGAGACCATTGCGAGGACCAAACCAGACCGATGACCGCGAGTGCTCTTACCACAAATCTCCGCATACTCTGCTCCTTTCGAAAATGGTTCTCCTTTCAGGTGCCGTCTCAGCCTTTCGTAGACATCAGGATAGGGTCACGCGACGTGGCTGTCAAGTGAACGGAATCTCCCTGATGGCTCGATGTGCCATGATGGTGAAAGCAACTCATGGAGAGCAGCATGGGAGTTCGTCGAGGGCTGTTGGACCCCGTGCGAATGGCCTGCGATGAAGCAGGAATCCCCTGATCGCGCTTCCTCAGGGGTGTGTGTTCCCGGGGTCTTCGAGGACTGTCGGCTTCTCTCGGGATATCCTACTGTTCGGATTCCTGGGGCGGGGTCTCTCTGTTGTGAGCGGGGCCGGTCCTCACTGGGATTGCGGTTTGTGGGGGCATACCGAGGATCAGGGTGTTGCCGGTGGAGCTGCCGAGGGTCTGGAGGATGCGGAGTTGCATCAGGCTCGGATTTGATTCGAGCATCTTGGCGGCGTTGGCGAGGTTTCGCAGGGCGGCTGTCTCGCCGCGGGCTTTCTCCAGGGCCGCCTGGCCCTCCTTGCGGGCGGTGACGACCTGGGCGAAGGTCTCTTTCAGTTTCCCCGGGAACATGATGTCCTTGATGCTCGCCGTGATCAGGCGAAGGCCGAGTTCCTGGGCCTTCGGCTGTGTGATGTCCGCGAGTTTTTGGGAGATCTCGTCCCTGGCGGCCAGAAGCGAGTCGATGTCCGTCGAGCCGATGATCTGCCGCAGGGCGAGCTGCAATTCCACGTGCAGAGCCTCCTGGAAGTTCTGCACCTTGTTGATGGCTGTGGCTGGGTCCACGACCTCGTAGTTGGCGGCCAGGCTCACCTTCAGCGTCACGCCGTCGGAGCTGAGGACCTCCTGGCCCGGAACGAGGGCGAATCGCGGACGCACATCGATCTTGCGCACTGACGTGAACCAGGGAAGATACCAGTGCTGGCCGGGCGGCAGGATTCCACGGAATTTGCCCCTCGTGTACTTGAGCCCGCGTTCGAATTCGTACACCATCGTTCGCCGAACCCCGTATTTCGTGACGATCACGATGGCCGCGACCACGACGGCAACTGCAATCAGGTACTGCATGAACTCCATGGAGATCTCCAAAAAGTGTCCCGTCCCAACGAACCCCGGCGTGGCGGCGGAGGTCTATGAGGCTACCAGGCCGCGACGCATCGCGTCTGGGAACCCCGCCTGCAAGGCCACCGAACCGGTGCACGAAGGCCGGCCCATTGGGACGGAACGGCAGGGATTTGAACCCTTGTGCTTACGCACGACCAAAGGGAGCCAGCAACTCGCGGAACCGGGCCGGCGATGCCGTCTCGGCCGCTTCGGCCTCCTGCGCAGATTGTACCACTTGCGGCAGGGAAGGCAATTGGTGCGAGCAGAAAAGACGTCCGGCGAAGGGATTGTCAGATAGGATCGTTTCAGCCGCCGGCAGCCGCTATGGGCTGGCTACGAGCGGGCAGTGGACTGTGAAGATGGTGCCCGCCTCGGCGGTGCTGGTGAAGGAGACTTGGCCTTTGAGGTACCGCTCCGTGAGCAGCTTGATGCTGTAGGTGCCCAGGCCCCGGCCGTGACCTTTGGTCGAGAAGGATCGCTGGAAGATCTGGAGCTGGACCTCCCGCGACATGAGGCCGGGGTTGTGGACCCAGAATTCCGCCGTACCGTTCGACTTCGAGCAGCCGACGGTGACCGTCCCGCGGGCCCGGCAGGCCTCCAGGGCATTTTTCACCATGTTGCACAGGACCCGCATCAGCAGAGTCTTGTCACTGACTACCGGGATGTCGGCGGCTTTCCCGTCGAGACAAAGTGTGCGGTCCTGGGCGACGGGGTGGCGACTGAAGAGCGCGACCGTGTCCTGGAGCAGTCGCAGCGAGGCGACGGGCTCGGGCTTGAGGGTCAGTTCGCCGCTCTCGGCCCGCAGCAGGATTCGCTGGGCGTCGATCTCGTCGATCAGCTCGCCGCAAAGGCGGTGGATCGTGTCGGCGTAGTCCTCGACTTTGTCGGGCGTGGCTTTCTTGAGGAAGTCGGCGTACCAGGACAGGCCGTAGGCGACGTTGTAGATGTCGTGCAGGAAGATGTGCTCGAGGGCCTGCCGGCGTTTTTCGTGGCTGATGTCGAGGGCGGCGCAGATTGTGAATCGCTCGCCATCGACTTCCACCGGCGTGGCCCAGATCCTCATCTCCAGGGCCTCGCTGTTGTGCCGGCGGAGGATTCGGCATTCCTGGACGTCGCCGTGGCCGCTCTGGCTTGCCAGGACTGCGTGGACGGCCCCGCACAGCGTGCAGAACTCGGTGGTGCCGCAACCGCCTTCGGATTCGAAGCCATGGGTGCAGCCCATTGCCTCGCCCGGGCGCAGGCCGAGGATGCTGCTGTTTTGCTGCCCCGGGGGAAGAAGGCTCGTGATCTGCTTGTTGGCGAAGACGATCTGGCGATACTCGTTGAGCACGAGCAGAATACAGGGCATCATGTCAGGCAACATGCCCAGCAGCTTCTTGCCGGTGAAGAGCCGGGCCTGGCGTGCGACCTCTTCCGGGGAGGCACGCTCGCCCGAGGCAAATTTCGTCGGTACTTTCCTGGCTGTCATTGAGCCTGCTTCATTCGCAACAGAGCCCCATAAACCGCGGAGCGGACGATCCCGCCCCGTCTCCAGCCGTATTGTGGCGGAGTTGGTGGGGAGAATCAATACCAAAATCCTTCGTAGCCGCGGCTTTGGGGCTGGCAGGTGAGCAGCAGGAGAGAATCCGAGCGATCCCTGGCGCCCCGGCTTGCAAGGCCAATTCTGCCGAAGCGCTCGGGCTGTCCTGAAGTCTCGCACAGCACTCGTTCGGCAGATCGGGATTGCCGGCGCAGTCGTAATGCGCTTGCTTGTGCTTTTGAGAAAATGAATCGGCGTCAGGCGGTACCGAGCCTGACGCCGGTGGACAGGAATATGGTTATCTGGTCCGCTGTGTACGGCTCAGTCTACGAGTATTCATACGCAGGCCGGCACCGTCTGATTGTACGCAAACTGCCGATTCTCCCTGTTCCGGGGGCCTGTGTCTCCATCGGGCGAACCCCGCACCTCGTCATGGGGATGCTCCGAAAAGGTCAGCCGGGTCTTCGGTCCACGACGCGCTCGGCCCCGCCGGCAAGCTGCCGCAGCGACCCCGGCTCCAGGAGAATGACCTTGGCTTCGACATCGAGCGCGGTCTTGATGCGCTGGGCTGTCTGGAGCCGCAAGGTTTCGATGGCTTTGACCTCGTCGAGCGACGGGATGTTCTTCGAGATCTCCACGCGGACCTGGACGGTGTCCACGCCGCCTTCCTGATCGAGGATGATCTGGAAGTAGGGACTGATGCCGTCGAAATCGGCGAGGATCTCCTCGATCTGCGAGGGGAAGAAGCCGACGCCGCGAACGAGGATCAGGTCGTCCGTCCGCCCGCAGACGGGGGCCATGCGGAGGAAGGTCCGGCCGCAGGGGCAGGGCTCCGGATGGAGCCGCGTAATGTCGCCCGTGCGGTAGCGGATGAGCGGGAACCCCTCCTTCGTGATCGTCGTGAGGACCAGCTCGCCCTCGTGGCCGTCGGGGACGGGCGCCAGCGTTTTGGGATCGATGACCTCGACGATGAAACAGTCTTCATTGATGTGCAGGCCGTGGCGGAGATGGCACTCGCCGGCGACGCCGGGACCCAGGACCTCTGTCGGGCCGTAGGTGTCGATCGAGGTGATGCGAAGCCGCTCTTCCAGTTGCCGGCGGAGCGGACCGCTCCACCGCTCGCCGCCGAAGAGGCCGAGCCTGAGCGAAAGCCGCTCCAGGGGGATCTGTGCTTCGCCGAGGCTGACGGCGATATTCAGGGCGTGACTGGGCGTGGAGACCAGGACCGTGGTCTTGAAGTCTCTCATGATGACGATCTGCTTGGCGACCCCGGTCGCCAGGGACGCGGGGATCACCGAGGCCCCGATCCGCTCGGCGCCTTGGTGGAAGCCAAAACCCTCGGCGAACAGGCTGTAGTGCAGAGCGATCTGGACGACGTCGTGTTGCGTCACACCGGCGGCGGTGAGCAAGCGGGCGGCGCACTCACGCCAGGTCCGCAGGTCGTTCTGCGTGTAGCCGACGACGATCGGCTTGCTCGCGGCGCCGGAGGTGGTGTGAATCCGCACGATGTCCCGCAGCGGGACGGCGAACATGTCGTACGGATAGCTACTCTGGAGGTCTTCCTTGGTCGTGAAGGGCAGTTCCCGCAATGCCCGCAAGTCCTTGAGCCGTTCGAGATTGACGCGATGGCTGTCGAACGCGGTCTTGTAGAAAGCGACGTTGCGGTACACCCGGTTCAAGGTCGATTGCAGCCGCTCGAACTGGAGCTGCTTGAGTTCCTCGCGAGGGATCGTTTCGCACTTGGCGTTGTACATGCTTGCCTGGTCCATGGAACCACCTCAATCTCCAAATCCGAAATCCGAAGCTCGACCCCACTCTCGCGGGGTCGGACTTCGAATTTCGAGTTTCTCCCTTTATTCATCAATGCTTCGATACTCTTTCCCGAGATATGCCCTCTGCACTTCCGGGTTGTCGCTCAACTGCCGCGACGGTCCTTGCAGGACGATCTGGCCGGTCTCGATCACGTAGCCCCGGTCGGCGACCGCCAGGGCGGCCCGTGCGTTCTGCTCGACCAGCAGGATCGTCAGGCCGTTGCGTTTGAGCGTGACGATGGTCTCGTAGATGTCCCGGACGACCAGCGGTGCGACGCCCA
>Ga0209347_1003517_pt1 | contig 18060 bp, 14 predicted proteins | sample AutmiccommuBRH23_FD_187382 | JGI IMG/M metagenome (GOLD analysis project Ga0209347, IMG submission 187382) | Deep subsurface microbial communities from Mt. Terri, Switzerland - Autotrophic microbial communities BRH/23 (SPAdes) (version 2) | ecosystem: Environmental > Aquatic > Deep subsurface >...
AGGTAGCCGGTGGCTCCTGATCTGATCACGTCGAGGGCGCCTTCCACGGAAGGGAATCCGGTAATGACCAGTTTTGGCAGTTGCGGATAATGCTCTGCCGTATACTTCAGTAGCTGCAGCCCATCTACTTCCGGCATTTGTATATCGGTAATCAAAAGGTCTATCTCGGATTCCTTCAGTATCTGAACGGCCTGTTCTACGGAAATTGCCCTGAAAGTATGATAGTTCAGGCTATGCAGGTGGCGTTGGAGGAGTTCCAGTATATGGATGTCGTCATCAACAATAAGGATATTTTCCCTTTCGTATCCCATAGCCCTTAAATTGGAAAATCAAGTATAAATACAGTACCCTTCGGTTTGTTGGGTTTATGGGATATGGTTCCTTTGTGGCTACTCATGATCCCGTGTACTACACTCAAGCCCAGCCCCGATCCTTCTCCCAGTGCTTTTGTTGTAAAAAACGGCTCATAGATCTTGTCTTCAATCTCCTTGGCGATACCCGGGCCTTCATCGGCTATCTGAAACCTTATCCCCGATTGCCGTCTTTTAACCGCTATGTGTAGTTTACCGGAATCCGGTGAAAAATACACGGCATTCATAATAAGGTTAAAAAGCACCTGGGTTAGCTGAATCGTATCCGCCTTCAGGTCGGGCAACCCATCATCAACCGCGACTACAAGTTTAATGTTTTTCTTTTTCAAAGCGGGTCCCAGCAATTTCAAAACATCTTCAAGAATGGGTTTCATAGCAACCTTATCCATATGCTGGGGCATCTCACAGGCAAAGAACATGAGTTTCTTCACAACCTCCCTGCAATAAATCGCACTATCTACTATCTTTTCGAGGTCCCTCGACATCTGGCCCTGGCCTGCCGAAGGCCGCATTAATTCAGCAAACCCCAGGATATTTGCCAGGGGGGTATTCAATTCGTGGGCAATCCCGGCTGTGATCTCCCCCAGGATATTCAGCCGGTCTGCTCTTTCAACCTGTCGCTTAATGGCTGCTTCACTATCCCTGATCTGTTTTCTTTCCAGTAAATTCCCAATAGCGAGGCTCACGTTATCCAGCAATTTTTGTTCCTCTTCCAGGAAATCATCTGCCGTATGGGTGGAAGCTGGGTAACCTACTTCAATAGTTCCTGCGGCTTCATTGAATACCCTGATTTCAGACTGCAGGTTCACCAACTTCTTTTCCTTTTTGCCGGCAGCGATCTTAAACGAGTTAACCTCTATCCGTACGGCGGCTTCCCCGGGATAGCGCCAGGCTTTCTTCAGGCAGTGCGCTATAGCCTCAATGGAAGTCCCGAGTTGGTCATAATCCGAATTCACAAGAATGGAACTTACCTCATAGAGGCAGGTAAGTTCCTTGATCCTTTCATTGAGTTTGATTTCTATCGATTCCACTTTATCCATCTATTATCAATTGATCCGCCCTTCACAAAAATAAAGTTATAAAAAACCTCACGCTGGTTTACTCTTCAAAGAATGTTAGCCATGCCTGTGCCCTTTTTAAATATACCCTATTGGAATTTGATTCTCCGAAACCGAAAAGCGAGCCCACTCATCGGCCATCACTTAACCCGGGAAAGGATGAAAGTAGACAAAAATGGCCATTTTCCTGTTCCCCTGATAATTTTTGAGGTATTTGACCTTTACCGCCAAATATTCCTACCTTTGCGCACTACAAAACCCATTGTCATGGCTAAAAGCAAAGACGCAAGGAAGAACGTAAAAAAGGAAGCCGTACTAACCCCCAAGGAAAAAAAAGCAGCCAAAAGGGAAAAGAAAGGCAAGAGGAAATAAAAACGGGCATTGATTGGTCTCCCCGGTAATCTTCCGTCTGCCGCCATTTACTTTTCTTTTCTCAATTCAGGCAGGACCCATTGGCTTTAGCCTTCGTAAGCGTAATGCTCACCCCCCTAATTCCCGGTGTTGAATTTTAAAGGGAATGGAAATTTCCTCCATTCCGCCGCATTCCATCCAGAAAGAATTTTAAAATATTCAGAGTTTATTAGCTACCTTTAATTTGAAAAAGCCAGCTGATCTTTGCCACGGAACAATGCAGAAGTTTATTGACAAAACCCCTTTTCATGCGGGAAATTTAATCAGGTGTCAGGGAAAGACAGGCATTCATTACTGGGAGGCCACACGGAGACTTAATTAATTGGGACGGGGAGTTATGCCCACCATTCTGCCGTATATTGCATTCAATCGGTTGAGAATACTGCTGCCCATCCTTTTGGGCAGCCTGCCCCTCCTTTCTTTCCCGCAAAATACGGATAGCCTTCGGCGTATCTGGAAATCAGACAAATCCGGCAATGAAGAAAAATTCCAGGCCCTGCAGGCGCTAAGCGATGCCTATGCGTACAGTTACCAGGCCGACAGTGCCCTGATCTATGCAAAACTGCTGCTGGACCTGGCAAGGCAATACAATTCACCGGAGAAGGAATCTGCAGTCCTTCTTAACATGAGCAGCCTTTATTACGAGGCCAGCCGGTATGATGAAGCCCTTTCATACCTGGAAAAATCCCTGGAACTCACCCTGAAATTAAATGACCCGAAACGACTGCCCGACATCTACAGAATGTTTGGAGTGATTATGGAGGCTCTTGGCGACTCCTCGAAAAGCCTGGAGTATTTTAAGCTGAGTTATCAGTCGAGCCTTAAAAACAAGGATTCCGTTAGTTTATCCAAAGCCCTCAACAGCCTGGGGATTTCCAATCAGTTCTACCTCGGCAATTACCAGAAAGCCATAGAATATTATCTTGAAGCCATTGCGGTAAATAAGGCCCTCAGGAGAACAGCCGGCCTTGGCAATAATTATTACAACCTGTCGGGAAGTTATTATAGCCTGGGAAATACCGTCCTTGCCATCCGGTACCAACTGGAGGCATTGAAACAATTTGAGATCCTGAAGGATACTGTAGGAATTCAGGACGCTTATAATAGTATCGGGAGCACTTACAGTTTACAGAAAGATAATGATAAGGCCCTTGAATATTTCCTGATGAGCCTGGATCTGAGCCAGCGCACCAAAGACAAGGTGAGTGAGGCTTTGGTCCGTATTAATATCGGTAATTTAAAGCTTGAAATGGATGAACTTGCGGAGGCGGGTGCGCAACTGGAGGAAGGCGTACGCCTCCTGGAGCAGATAGGCAACCGCAATTATCTGGACCATGGCTACCTGAACCTGGGCAAGTACCACCTCCAGGCTGGCAACAAGGCACAGGCCCGTACATTTCTGGAAAAGGCCGTGTTCCTGTCAAGGGAAGAGCATGATGACGGGGCGCTGGCCAGTTCACTTTCCGGCCTGGGAGCTGTAGCCTACCAGGAAGGGAAATACCGGCAAAGCCTGGGCTTCCTGCGGGAAGCAATCCCCTATGCCGGCAAATTGCAAAACAAGGAGGCCCTGAGCGACATTTACCGGCAAATGTACCAGACGTATGCTGCCCTTGGGCAGACCCGTAACGAGCTGAACAGCTACAGAAATTATATACAATACCGGGACAGCCTGATTGATATGGAAAGTATACGGGAAACCACCAGGCAGGAGATGGAGTTTAACTTTGCCAGGAAACAACTAGCCGACAGCCTGGAGTTTGCACACCAGCAGACGCTTAAAGAACTGCAGATTCGCCGGGGGAGAAGCCAGCGTAACTTTGCGTTTATCGGGATGCTCATCCTGGTAATTTCAACCGGGCTCGTCTACCGGCAGTACAGATTTACCAAAAAAGCCCGCAAACGCTCCGATGAATTGCTCTTAAACATACTCCCTGCAGAAATTGCCCTGGAACTGAAGGAAAAAGGCAAAGCGGAAGCACGGGATTACGATATGGTATCTATTCTCTTTACCGATTTCAAAGGATTCACCCGAAATGCCGAGCAACTCACCGCCAGCCAGCTGATCGGTGAGATCAATTACTGTTTTGAAGCTTTCGATTATATCATGGAAAAGTATCGGATAGAAAAGATAAAGACTATCGGGGATGCCTATATGGCTGCCGGTGGTTTGCCGGTCCCATTCCCTGAATCCTGCAAAAATACCATCCTCGCCGCCCTCGAAATGCAGTCGTTCATATCCCGCAGGATAGCGCAGAACAGGATGAACAACCGTATCATATTTGAGATGCGGCTAGGCATCCATACCGGCCCTGTGGTTGCCGGAATTGCCGGGGTTAAGAAATTTCAGTATGACATTTGGGGAGATACCGTAAATACGGCTTCCAGGCTGGAAAGTTACGGTGAAGTCGGCAAGGTAAACATTTCACAAACCACCTACGAAATAGTAAAGGATAGCGGCCTTTTTACTTTTGAAGACAGGGGGAAAATCCATGTAAAGGGCAAAGGTGAACTGGCCATGTATTTCGTTAGCCTGAAGGCTTCAGAGGATGGCTGAGCACAGGTTATTTGCCAAACCCGGTAAAAGTCGGCAGACAAGCTGTTTGCCAGGAGTTAAATGAGGTGTTAACCCCAACATCGGAAACCACATTATTGGGGTATTATGACGAACATGAAAGCCATGAGTCGCCTTCCGGATGAAAGCCTGTTAATGTTGAACAAATTAGTTGTCCTGTTCAGGGATTTTCACTAAATTAGTGTCAGTTGTATCGGGGTGCTGCCAGTATCATGGCGGCTGAGATTACACTCGTTGATTCTCAGGATAATGCCGGGGAAAAAGTATGACGGCAAAAGGAACATTCAGTAATGTAAAAATTATTGTTCGTTCCTTTTGTAATTTAATGGCCCCCGAAATCGTACTTAGTAAAAAGGAAGTGAAATGTCTTTGCCGGGGGGTCATGCAATAGCTCCAAATAGCATTCTCACCCCCGATTTCCCGAAGTTCAACCGCAGCCTGCCCGACTTTAGCCCGCTTTATGTATTTTTAATCCCATATTCGGAGGCTATGAAAAAGAAATACGGCTATATCCTTTTGCTGTTGCTGGTATTGCCGTTAATCTTTCTGGGCGTTTGCAACTTTATCATTGAAGAAACTGCAAGGGGCAAGACTTATAACAACATCGATGAGCTACCTGTTAACAGGGTGGGGCTTGTCCTGGGCACTGCCCGGGGCCTTACGGCAGGAGGCCTTAACCCTTTTTACACCAACCGCATCCAGGCTACCGTAGCCCTTTATGAGGCCGGTAAGATCCAGTACGTGCTGGTAAGCGGTGATAACGGGTCTCCCTATTACAACGAACCCGTCGCCATCCGGAAGGACCTTGTAAAAGCGGGGATTCCGGAAGATTGCATCTTCCTTGACTATGCCGGTTTCAGGACCCTGGATTCCATGGTACGGGCAAAGGCGGTATTCGGGCTCGACAGTGTTACCGTAATTTCGCAACAATTCCATAACGAAAGGGCTATCTTCCTGGCAGAAAGAAAAGGCCTCACGGCAGTTGGCTTCAATGCCCGTGATTTAACCGGGGACCAGGGGCAGAACGTGCGGTTCCGTGAATATTTTGCGCGGGTAAAAGTGTTTATAGACCTGCTTCTTAATACGCAGCCAAAATATTACGGCGAGCGAATTGAAATCGAATAAAGGGCATTGTAATTTTTCGCGAAGATGGCACCGGACCGCAAACGGCTCCTGAAAAATTGCTTACATTAGGGATTCCGTGCTGCTGACCGTAAATCATAAAGCTAAATAACCCGTTTAAGTACACTCCATGCCAAAAAAAATCTTACCCCTTTTTCCGCATTTTCTACTACCGTTCATTGCGGGCTGTGCTACCTGCTTTATTTTCTCCTGCCGGCCTGCCCAAAAACCTGATCCCGCGGCGGAGAAAAACTGGGTTTCCCTTTTTAACGGCAGGGATTTAAGCGGATGGGATATCAAGATTGCGGGTTACCCCCTCAACGAGAATTATAAGAACACCTTTGTGGCGGAAGACAGTATGATCCGGATACGATACGATGAATATGAAGCCTTCAATGACGCTTTCGGGCATATGTATTATAAACAGCCGTATTCCTATTACAAACTGCGATTCGCGTACAGGTTTGTAGGCGATCAGCTTCAGGGCGGGGCAAGCTGGAATGTACGGAACAGCGGGATTATGCTGCATTCTCAGTCCGCCGAAAGCAACGAATACTCACAGGATTTCCCTGTTTCCATAGAAATGCAATTACTGGGAGGCCTCGGCACAGAAGAACGAACTACCGCCAATGTATGTACGCCGGGAACAGCTGTAGAAATAGATGGGGCCGTTAACTATGATCATTGCATCCAGTCTCATTCAGATACCTACCACGGCGATCAGTGGGTGCAAGCGGAGGCCCTGGTACTTGGCGGGGAAGCCATGTATTTCATTGTTGAAGGCGATACGGTACTTCAATTCCAGCACCCGCAGGTGGATGGCGGGTTTATAACAGATAGCGACGGACAGTCAGACTGGGAATCCTTTGGCGTGGTTCGCGATAAGGAAAAATGGCTTTCCAAATCCGGAGAAGTACTTACTTCAGGCTATATAGCTTTACAAGCCGAGAGCCACCCCATCGATTTTAAAAACATCGAATTATTAAACCTATGTGGTTGTATGGATCCAGGGGCAAAGAACTACAAGAGCTATTACGTTAAGGCAGATCCTGCTGCATGCGAATACTAAAACCCATCAGGATCACTACATGGCTTCCCGGATTCAGATGAAATAATGTATTTTAGACGGACCAATCAAACCAGGCATGCCTACCCTTAAAACCCTCATGAAAAACCTGGGCCCGGGGCTGCTGTTCGCCAGCATGGCCATAGGGACTTCCCACCTTGTACTTTCAACCAAAGCAGGAGCCCAGTATGGCTGGGTTATGGTCATTCCCATTATCCTGGCAAACCTGCTGAAATACCCCTTTTTTGAATTCGGGATCCGTTATACCAACGTCACGAACAAATCCCTGATTGAAGGCTACCTTAACAGGGGCAAAAGCTACCTTTGGCTCTATACCTTTATTACCCTGGTCACAACCTTTACGATCCTGGCTGCCCTCTATGTGGTGACTGCGGGGCTATTTATCAATCTTTTCAATACCCCCGGACTATCTGTGGCCATGGTGGCCCTTGGGTTGTTCGGGTTTATCAGCGCCACCCTGATCATAGGCCGTTATAAATTCCTGGAAATCTCCCTTAAATTCGTGGTAACCATCCTGTTCCTCGCCCTGCTGGTCACCACCATCCTGGTGATTTTAAAAGGGCCTGCGGCCTTCGTTCCCGGCTTTGAACGCCCCGCCATCTTTAATGAAGTTGGGATCCTTTTCCTTATCGGCCTCGTGGGGTGGATGCCGACCGCCGTGGAGGCCAGCAGCTGGATCAGCCTGTGGACCCTGGAAAAGTATAAACTTACCGGGGTGCGCCTCAGCCTGAAGGAGGCATTGCAGGAATTTAATTCGGGCTACCTGATGACCGCCCTGCTCGCAGTTTTCTTCCTGATCATTGGTTGGCTGACCCTCTATGGCACCAATACCATCCTCAGTGACAGCGCGGTAGTATTTGCAGACCAGGTTGTACAATTGTTTACCACCCACATAGGCAACTGGGCTTATATTTTTATTGCTATTTCGGCCTTTGCCACTATGTTCAGCACCTGTATGACCGCCCATGATGCCATCGCCCGGGTAAGTGTTGATATCATCGGCTTAATAAACCCCGGAAAAGAGGAATATTCGGGCAGGGGCTATTATGCGGCCGCGGTTTTACTACTGGCCCTGGTAAATTACCTGGTAGTAACCGTTTTTAGTGCCAATATGGGTTTTTTAGTGGCCCTGGCAACCTTCATCTCCTTTGTCCTGGCTCCCATTGTTGGGTACATGAACCTAAAAAACGTTATGAGTAACGACCTGCCTGAGGCTTACAGGCCGGGCAAACCCCTGCAACTGTTAACCTATGCCGGGATCATCTTCCTGTCGCTTTTTGCTGTCTATTATTGCTGGCTGCTCCTTCTTTAGTTCAAGGTTCAAAGTTCAAGGTTCAAGGAACTTTCGTACCTCGTACTTCTGCCTACTGCGACTGCCAACTGCCTACTTTTGTACCGGGTTCCGGGTTCAGGGTTCCGGGTACTTTAGCAAAAATCAAATTCAAAACTCAAAAACAAAAACAAAACAGACTATAAAGCTAAAGGCAGGCTTCTGGGTTCCAAGTTCAAGGCACCCTATTTCGTACCTCGTACTTCATGAAACGAGCTACACTCTGCTTCATGGCTGCCTACATTGGTTCCGGGTTCTGTGTTTCGCGATCCGGGTTCAAGGTCAGGTTAACTTCTCACTCTGCCAACTGCCTACTGTTAAGGGGCATCGTAACCCCTCCCCATTTCAAATTAATCGTTTTCCCTGCAATAAGAAAGCAGGATCCGCGATGCAAAGTTCAAGTGCAAGTGCAAGTTCAAATTCAAAAATTGCCTATCATTTATTGATAATGTTCATGGTCAAGTACTGCCTACTGCCACTGCCAACTGCCTACTTTTGTTCCGGGTTCAGAGTTCCGGGTACCTGGGTTCAAAGTTCAATGTTCAATATTCAAGGAGCGCCTAATAAACCTTTAACTCCTTCGTACTTCGTATTTTCCTCTGCCTGCATCATGAAGCGAGCTACGCTCTGCTTCATGGCTGCCTGCTAAAGTGCATTATCCCGGATTTCCTGGACCACCTCCGGGTTGAGCAGGGTGCTGATATCACCCAGGTCTTCTGAATCCTTTGAGGCGATCTTACGTAGGATGCGCCTCATGATCTTTCCGCTGCGGGTCTTGGGCAGGCCACTCACGAACTGTATTTTATCCAGTTTGGCGATAGGGCCAATCTGTTCGGCGATCTGCTGGTTGATTTCCTTCCTCAGGTTCTCCCTGTCGCGTCCTTCCCCTGTTTCCTTAAGGATTACAAAACCATAGAGCGCATTCCCCTTTACGTCGTGCGGAAAGCCAACTACCGCCGATTCAGCCACTGCCTGGTGTTCATTGATGGAATCCTCAATGGGGGCGGTTCCGAGGTTGTGGCCAGACACTATGATCACATCGTCTACCCTGCCTGTGATCCTGTAATAGCCTACGGCATCGCGAAGGGCTCCGTCGCCGGTAAAATATTTGTTCGCGAATGTGGAAAAGTACGTTTCCCGGTATCGTTCATGGTCGCCCCAAATAGTCCTTGCCATAGACGGCCAGGGAAATTTAATGCAAAGCCTCCCGCTAACCTGGTTCCCTTTCAGCTCCTTTCCCTCATCATCCATCAGGGCAGGCTGTACCCCGATAAAAGGCAGGGTGGCATAGGTAGGGGTGGTTGGGGTTACAAAGGGGATTGGCGAGATCATAATCCCCCCGGTTTCGGTCTGCCACCAGGTATCCACAATCGGGCTCTTTCCTTTTCCAATATTGTTGTTGTACCAGTGCCAGGCCTCTTCATTAATGGGTTCCCCCACCGAGCCCAGAACCTTGAGCGAGGAAAGGTCGTACTTCTCCACATATTCAAGGCTTTCCTTGGCTAGCGACCGGATGGCCGTGGGGGCCGTATAGAACTGGTTAACCCTGTGTTTCTCGACCACCTGCCAGAAGCGCCCATGGTCCGGATAGGAAGGGATACCCTCGAACATCACGGTGGTGGCCCCATTGGCCAGGGGTCCGTAAACAATATAGGAGTGCCCGGTAATCCAGCCTATATCGGCGGTGCACCAATATATATCCTGTTCCCGGTACTGGAAGATGTTTTTAAAGGTATATGCCGTATATACCATATAGCCGGCAATACTGTGCACCATGCCCTTGGGCTTGCCGGTAGAACCTGAAGTATATAAAATGAAAAGCGGGTCTTCGGCATCCATGATCTCTGCGGTAATATCGGCATAGGCCTTATCCAGCAAAGGCTGTATCCACAGGTCGCGCCCCTGCTTCATGCTTACCTTACCCCCGGTGCGTTTTACGACGAGGACTGTTTGTATCCCGGGGCAAGCTTCCAGGGCAGAGTCGACTATGCCTTTCAGATCAACCGTTTTGGCTCCCCGATACGAGCCGTCTGAAGTAATAACGAGCTTACAGTCGCTGTCGTTTATCCTGGTGGCAAGCGCATTGGATGAAAACCCGGCAAACACCACCGAATGTATCGCCCCTATGCGGGCACAGGCCAGTAATGCCACAGCCAGTTCAGGGATCATAGGGAGGTAAATGCAAACCCTGTCGCCCTTCTCAATCCCGTGCTCCTTCAAAACGTTGGCCATGCGGCAAACTTTCTCATGCAATTCCCTGTAGCTGATATGCAGGGCTTCTTCGCCGGGGTTATTGGGTTCGAAAAGGAGAGCAGTTTTATCCCCCCGGGTGGGCAGATGCCTGTCCAGGCAATTCTCCGTGATGTTCAGGCGCGCGCCGTCAAACCAGCGCACCTCAGGTTTGGAAAAATCCCAGCTGAGAACCTGGTCCCATTTTTTACGCCAAACAAAATGTTCTTCTGCTATTTCTTCCCAGAACGACTCGGGATCACGTACCGATTTGCGGTAAACCTGAAAATACTCTTCCAGGTGCTTAATATGGTAATTGCTCATAATATGGTTTTAATCAGGCCCTGGTTTCCGGAACGCAGAATCCCAGGGCCGTGGATCAATGATCCATTGCCTGGCCCGCGCCCCTCGGAACACGTATATCTTCAACTATTTCCTGCACTTCCAGCGGTGGCTCCCCGGTCAGCCTGGCTGTGACAATAGCGACACTAAAGTTAAGCAACATGGCAACCGTTCCAAAACCTTCGGGAGAAATTCCCAGCCACCAATCTGCCTCGGTTCCGCCACCAAACATATCAAACTTAAATTTCAGCATATAGAATACCATGGAGAGGATCCCCACCAGCATCCCGGCAATGGCCCCTTCCTTGTTCATCCTTTTATAAAATATGCCCATGATGATGGCGGGAAAGAAGGAGGCAGCCGCCAGTCCGAAGGCGAGCGCCACGGTTGCCGCGACGAAATCGGGCGGATTGATCCCGAAATACCCCGCAATAATCACGGCAGCAACCGCCGAAAGGCGGGCGGCAATGAGTTCACCCCGGTCTGAAATATCGGGCTTTATCTGTTTTTTAATGAGGTCGTGCGAAATGGAAGTGGAAATTACCAGCAACAGGCCTGCCGCCGTAGATAAGGCCGCGGCAAGGCCTCCTGCTGCAACAAGGGCAATCACCCAGTTGGGCAACCTGGCTATTTCCGGGTTTGCCAGGACGGTAATATCGGGATCTACCGTGAGTTCATTCTGATTTTTATCCGCAACATATTGAATCCGCCCGTCTTTGTTCTTATCGTCAAATACGATCAGGCCGGTAGTCTCCCATTTGGAGAACCAGGTTGGCATGGCGGTGTATTCCTTGCCACTAACCGTTTCTATAAGATTGGTCCTGGCAAATACTGCTATAGCCGGGGCCGTGGTATACAGCAGGGCAATAAAAAGCAGGGCATAACCGGCAGATTTACGGGCATCCCTCACTTTGGGGACTGTAAAAAAACGTACAATGACGTGGGGCAGGCCTGCCGTGCCTACCATCAGGGCTGCAGTAATACAAAAAATGTCTATCATAGGCCTGGACCCTTCGGTGTACGGGTCAAATCCAAGCTCGGTAAGCAAGCCGTCAAGTTTATCGAGGAGCGATACCCCTTCCCCTTCTACCATGCTGCCCATACCAATCTGGGGGATGGGGTTCCCCGTCATTTGTATGGAAATAAAAATTGCGGGTACCAAAAAGGCAAAAATCAGAACACAATACTGGGCCACTTGTGTATAGGTGATCCCTTTCATACCCCCCAGGACGGCGTAAAACAACACAATGACCATTCCTATGAGGACACCGGTATTTATTTGAACTTCCAGGAAGCGGGAAAAGACCAGGCCAACGCCACGCATCTGCCCGGCCACATAGGTGAAGGAAACCAGCAGGGCGCAAAAGACAGCTACCGTACGCGCCACGTTCGAATAATAGCGGTCTCCTATGAAGTCGGGGACCGTAAATTTTCCAAACTTCCTTAAATAAGGGGCGAGCAGCAGGGCCAGGAGCACATAACCGCCGGTCCATCCCATGAGGTAAACCGATCCGTCATAACCCGTAAAGGAGATCAGACCCGCCATTCCCAGGAAAGAGGCCGCCGACATCCAGTCGGCCGCCGTAGCAAGCCCGTTAGCCAGGGGCGACACGCCACCGCCGGCCACATAAAAATCTTTGGTGGAAAGGGCTTTGGACCAGATGGCAATCCCGATATAAAGGGCGAAAGTAAGTCCTACCAGGAGGTAGGTCCAGGTTTGAACATCCATTATAACAGTGGTGTTAGTTGGTTGGTATTATTCCCGGTATCCGAATTTCCGGTCGAGCTTGTTCATCAGATATACATAGACAAAAATAAGAATCACGAAGATATAGATCGATCCCTGTTGCGCGAACCAGAAGCCCAGTTTGAAGCCCCCGAGGGAAATAGCGTCCAGTGGTTCCTTCAACAAAATACCAAAACCATAGGAAACCAGTAGCCAGATACTCAATAAGATGCCCAGGTATTTCAGGTTTGTTTTCCAGTAGGCCCCTGCTTTTTCATTTTTGTCCATTCCTTGTTTGTTTGCCTAAATATAAGTATTCCGGAAAACTATAGGCAAGGCCCGGGGAAAAACTTGGGTAAATGGTGATATGGGGAGAAGAAAGTACATTTTTGAAAATTGTATTTCCGAATGCTGAACTTAAGAAGACAGGCAGGCTTTAACCTTCTTGTACGACAGAAGCAGGCAGGCATGAAGATTTCGCTCCGTGGGATAAATTATGTTGGCCGTATGACGGGTCTGAGAGCGCATATTTGCATTTGGGCCCTGGGTTTTGAATCTTTGTAATAAAATACCGGTACATGAAATTGATAAAAGTTACGAGAAAGACGCGGGCAGAACAACGGTTTAGCCCCGGGATGGGCTTATTGCATACCAGGGTAACCTATATAAAAAAGACTATTGCAGGTATCCCCATAAAAACGTTGCACGCTTATCGTGAAACGTATTATGGCAAGGTTAAGGATTGCAAGACATGTGAACTTTCACGCTGATCCATCACTCTTTCAGTTCTTCGTAGTTCAGGACCACCAGCAGTTGCCTTTCATTCTGTTTGTGGAGCATTTCGAGGCAATACACCCCATCCGTGCAATTATTCAGGATCCTTTCCTCACCGTAGCCCCTGGCTTCCACGATACAGGCGGCGGGGGTTCCCTGCTGCAGGAGGTAGTTCTTTATGGCATCTGCCCGATTTTGTGAAAGTTTTAAATTTGCGGGGCCGGATCCGCGGCTGTCGGTATGTGCTTCAATCCGCAACCTGAGTCCGGGGAATTTCCGGGCGGCCTCAACTGCTTTGTCGAGTTCCGCTGCTATTTCCGGTTTTATCACCGCACTGTTCCGGTCGAAAAAGAACTTGTCGGTTTTAATGATGGTCTGGTCCTCGGATTCCCGAACCAGGTCATCAAACATATCCATTTCAATCGCCATTGACCGGCCCTGGAGGGAATCGAGCCCATCAGCACCGAAAGCTGCGGAATGTGCTGCATATCCGGGTTTGGAAGCCCGTAGCAGTACTTCTTCCCGGTATGGGATCTCGATGCGAAAGTCGCCATTATCATCCGTATAAACTTCTTTAAGGAGGGTGCTGTCTGAGGCTTGCACTGCAACCGCCACTTTATCTATGCCAAACCCGGATTCGGGATTCAGAACGCTTCCCCGAAAAACCAGCGTCTTCAGGCCAGGCATTTCAGAAACCCGGAAGCCATAGAGGTCGTCATTACCTTTACCACCCGGGCGGTTGGAGGCAAAATACCCCAAAAAGCCATTAGCCGCATCTCTCCGGATCACCAGCCCGAAATCGTCCTGGGGAGTATTAATGCCCCGGCCCAGGTTTACTGGAATACTAAAACTCCCGTCCTGCTGCATCACGGCTTTGTAGACATCCATGCCTCCGAGGCCATAGAAAACATCCGAGGAAAAGTAAAAGTTGTCGTCGAGGAAATAGGGAGCCACTTCGTTACCCGGGGTATTGATCCGGGGCCCCAGGTTTACGGGAGCCGACATGATAAGGCCGTTATTGGTGTATACGTAATAAATGTCGGTTCCTCCGTAACTGTCCTCAAAATTCGCCGCGAAATACAGTTTCTGGCCTTTACTTTCATAATAAGGGTAGTAGAACGAGGTGCTCAGGTCTCGCAGCAGGTAGGTAAAATTCCCTGCTGCATCCGTCAGGCCAATAGCCAAAGCGTTCTTTCCGTTATCATCGAAGGATAACCGCCCGTCTTCTGTGTTAGACAGAATGTAGAACAATTTCTGAAGCTCTTCCGAGTAAAATGGGGTGGCCTCATGAAAATTACCCTCGGGCATTTCCGTATACTGATTGGTGTTCTGAATATTGCCATCCGGGCTCATGCGCGCCACGTAGATATCCAGGAACGCCTCGCCACTCGGGTTATAAACCTGCTTGGAATCGAGGGCCCTGGCCGAGGTAAAGAGCAGGCGGTCGCCTAAGAAGGAGGGTGCAAAATCTGCCTGGGGGCTGTTCTCCCTAAGGTTGAAGATTTCGGCAGAAGCAGCTGTTTCATCCACCCGCCTGAGCAGTTCAAAATTAAACTCGGCATTCTCCAGAAGTTCCTTGGAAAAGGAGTTTGCCCTGGTGGCCAGAAAAGCCTTTACCCTGTCTATTCCGGAGGTACGGGCCATAGCCTGGAACATGTCGTTATAATGGTGAACGGTCATTACCGTATCCTGTTTGAACAGTTCAAGGTATGATTCAGCGGCTTTATCAAAACTCCCCGTTTTCATGTACGAATGGGCGAGGTTCAGCTTTTGTTGCGGACTGAGGGGTTTTTTCAGGCGTTCTTTATGGTACTCTGCAATGGCATCGCTGTAAGCATATTCAAAGTAGTAGATATCGGCCTTCGACCGTTCTTCCTGGGCAGCCAAAGTTCCTGCGGCCAGAAGGAAGCAAAAAATGGAAAGCAAGCCGGTTTTCATTTTATTAGCTGATTTTAGAAGAACCTGGGTGAATCTATCTGTTTGCCTTTATCTTTTAATCTGCCGGGGCGGCCGTCATTGGTAACTTCCCCTCTGCCCAGATAGAATTTAAGGACCACTTCATGGGATCCCTGCGCAAACTCCCCCAGGGCATTTGTATTGTAATCATAGGCATACCCTATAAAAGTACTTCCCGATACCTGGAATCCCGCCAGGCCGCTGACGGCATTATCAAGCCTGTAGGAGACGCCTGCCGTAAATGCATCATTGATGAGGAAATTGGCCGAGAGGTTAAAGTTTACCGGAGAACCATTCAGATAATTAAGCAGGAAGGCAGGTTTAAATTTCAGGTCATCATTGATGTCGAATACATATCCGCCTATAAAATTAAACTGTTGCTTGTCTTCCACTATCCCAGCCACCACGTCATTGTAAATCCCCTCGGTTAAAAAATTGGGGACAGAAAGCCCCACGTACCAGTGCCGCTGGTAGAGGAACAGCCCGGCGCCAATGGTTGGATAGAAATTATTAACATCCTGCGACTGCAGGAGGGGGTCGTTCTCCACTTCGAAATCCCCTTTGGAAAAATCCACGTTCAACAGGGAACCCCCCGCATCAATCCCGAAAGAAAGGCGGGTATCTTCGGATAGATTTACCTGGAAGGAGTAGGCCAGGTCTATATAGGTCTGGGTAGTGGGGCCCAACTGGTCGTTCACCACATTGAAGCCCAGGCCATGCCTGTCGTTTGGCAAGGGAAAATTCACCCCGAACCTGATGGTCCTGGGGGCGCCGGGGATCCCCGTCCACTGGGCCCTGTACAGGCCCGTGATATCCGGAGTCTCAACGGTACCCACGTAGGCGGGGTTAAAACTCCCGATATTGTACATATACTGGGTATACTGCGGTTCCTTCTGTGCATACATGCCACCCGCAATGCAAAGCATCGCGAGGGTATGGAAAATAAAAGTGGTCTTTCTTTGCATATTTGCCATAGTAAAGGCCATTAGCTCTTTATCTTATTATCTGGATCCATCCTTTGCGCACTTCAGACCCATCGCCCAGATCAAGGATATAAAAGTACGTCCCTTTAGGTAAATTGCCGTTCTTCCCGGTACCGTCCCAGCTGTTGTCGTAATTCCTTGCCTCATATACGCTATTCCCATAGCGGTCAAAGATCTGGATGTGTACCCCGGGATATAATTCTATACTATTAACCACCAGGCGGTCATTCACCCCGTCGCCGTTGGGTGAAAACTGGTTGTAGAGGAAGCCCGGGTCCTGTTCATTGATTAGGTCCACAAAAATCCCGTCAACAGTTGCCGCGTTATTATCGGGGTTCGTATCAAGGCTGTATGAAGGATCGAGAAGCACGGAATTTTCCAGTTCGCCGTCTGATCCCCCGTCAACAATTTCAACCTCGATGCGCAGGACGGCTTCTTCCCCCGGATCAAGGCGGGATACCGTCCACAGGCTTGTCGCCTGGTCATAATCACTGTCAGACAGGGTCCCTATAAAAAGAAAGCCGCTTTGGATCACTTCCTGTACAGGAACATTCTCAACCGGAATACTGGAGACATTGGTCAGGGTAACGGCGAAAATCAGGCGCTCTCCCAGTTCATACCTTCCTCCAGGTCTGGGGTTTTCCAATACTTTGGTTAGTGCAAGGTCCACCTCATTGATTTCCACAAAAATCCCGTCCACTGTTGCAACGTTGTTATCGGGATTCGTATCAAGGCCGTATGAAGGATCGAGGAGCACGGAATTTTCCAGTTCGCCATCGGACCCCCCGTCAACAATTTCAACTTCGATGCGCAGTACGGCTTCTTCTCCCGGATCGAGGCGCGATACCGTCCACAGGCTTGCCGCCTGGTCATAATCACTGTCAGACAGGGTCCCTATAAAAAGAAACCCGTTTTGGATAACCTCCTGTACCGGGATATTTACAGCCGGGCTATCAGAGACGTTAGTTAGGGTAGCGGCAAATATTAATCGCTCTCCAGGTTCATAACTTCCATCGGGACTGGGGTTCTCCAGAACTTTGGTAAGGGCCAGGTCCACATCGCCCAGGACGCAGGCGGGGGAATTGATGTCCGGGTCACAGGGGTCCATGGGGTCACTCCCATTCGCAATCTCATCGGCATCGCTGATGCCATCCCCGTCCGTATCACAGGCCGGGCTGTCGCTGTTGGGGATACATCCATTTTCGTTGGCAGGGTCCTGCTGATCGTTTACCCCGTCCCCGTCGGTATCTTCCGTATCGGAATCGAGGGCGTCTATAATGCCGTCCTGGTCTTCATCCAGGGGGTTGTCTGTATCGTCGCCCACTTCTGTACTGTCGTCTATGCCGTCCCCATCCGAATCGGGGTCTTCCGGATTGGTGCCAAGAACGGCTTCCAGGCCGTCAGACAGGCCGTCGTCATCCGAATCCGAATCGGTTATGGTGCCGGTGCCCGTATCGCTTACATCGATAAGGGGGTTACTGGGGGTGAGGGTTACGGTAAAGGTCTCGGCGGCCTCGGGCAGCACATCGGACAGGGTGGCCACAGAAAATTCAACGGTTTCCCCGGCAGTGCCATTAAAGCTCAGTTCCTGGGGGGTGTTGTCATAATCTTCAGGGCTCGACAGGGGGGCGGCGCCGCCGGTTGCGGAAACGTCCGTATAGCCGGTGGTTACCGTAAAGCCGCCTCCGGAGATAGCATTGTTCAGCGTAACGGTGAAAACGAGGTCTTGCCCTTCTTCACCCGTGGCGTTATTAACTGTCAGCGCCGCACTGTCGTCGTCTGTAAGGTCGATCTGTGCCGATGCCGGGTCACCTACCGAATAAGCCGGGCTCGGTGCCAGGGTAAGGACAATGGTTTCGGTATTCTCCAGCAAATCATCATCAATGGGGTCAATATCCACGGTGGCCGAACTTTGGCCGTTGGGGATGCTCACGCTGTTGGGGATGGTAGCATAATCTCCCCCGTTGTTGGCAGTGCCTCCTATGGAAAAGTTTACCAGAACGGCGCTCCCCGTGCCATTAGCCTGCCCCAGGTCTATGGTGAATGAACCTCCGTCACCGTCTTCCGAGGCTTCTGCATCAGTGGCGGTAATGGTGGCT